>ENA-OUQF01000131-OUQF01000131.1-human-gut-metagenome-genome-assembly--contig:-NODE-131-length-71715-cov-18.502219_pt1 | contig 71715 bp, 73 predicted proteins | sample MGYA00237947_ERZ548826 | MGnify/ENA primary metagenome ERZ548826 (study PRJEB26490, sample SAMN05194701) | human gut metagenome | biome: terrestrial biome; feature: human-associated habitat; material... | reverse complement strand
CCGACAGGAATCGAACCTGCATTAAAGGCGTCGGAGGCCTCCGTTCTATCCATTAGACTACGGCTGCAAATATTACAAATTTGTTACATCACTCTGACTATAATATCATAAAAGGTAGGTTCTGTAAAGTAATCTTTTTCTTATTTTTTTGAAATTTATGGAAAATTAAAGAATGGATACCGATTGGTCAGACAAACGATAATAATAGACTTGATCCGATAATCTCTCTTCCTCGGAGACATGCTCCCTGTTCACCTCGCATACCATGCTTTTCAAAAAATCCGGTTCTTCCCTGCCGATATCGGGAATCAGGATCAGCTCATGGATGGAGCTTGGAAGAATAAACACGTTTTTCCCGAATTTATCGGCGAACGCCTGCAGCCATTCCGGGAAACATATACATACCGCACCGAAATACTTTCCTCGCAGCGTCATCACATACATGGGAATCTCCCTTACCGTATGCCGGAGTACGTCCTCGATCTGATCCTTGTCAATCCGTTCCAGATTTGCCGAGAGCATCTCCCATACCATTTCCTGCATGTCCCTCAATTCCGGTCCCAGTTTGTTTACCGTGTTTTCACGCGCATCCGCAAAGAGCTGCTCCTGAGAAATTCCCCACATATCCAGATGCTCCGTGGCAATCTGCACGGATCCTCGCCCCAGATAGTCATTCATATACGCATAATAGCAGACCACGGCAAGATCCAGAAAACGGATGTGCGGCACCTCCTCCAGAATCTCCTTGTTTTTCTCATAGTTGATGATCTTTTGAAAAATCCTTCCCCGCACGGACTCATAGTCCCTGAAAAAATCAAAGCTGATCTCATCCTCGATCCTGTTTTCCTCGTAGATCCGGCAGACCTCCCGCACAACCTCCCCCATGGATTTTCCCCGCTCGTATTCAGAAAAGAAGGGATCCAGATAGATGGTGGGCGCCGCCACCGTCTCCTTTCCCATGATGATGATCGCCTGATAGACCACGCCGTTATTTTTCACTACTTCCTTCAGCTCCGCTTCCGTTCCGTCACCCAGAAATTCGCAGACCCCTTTTCTTACTTTTTCTGAAAAATCTTTTAAATTCATACAATCCTCCAATAAAAATTTTTAATCGACATAAATTTGGACAAAAAAAGACAACAGAACGGATTCTATTGTCTTAGTGGCTTATTATGAAAAGAAAAGATTTTATACTCTGGACAGGTACTCGCCGGTTCTGGTATCGATCTTGATCTTGTCCCCCTGATTTACGAACAAAGGAACGTATACCTGCGCGCCGGTCTCTACGATTGCAGGCTTGGAAGCGCCTGTTGCGGTGTCACCCTTGAAGCCCGGCTCGGTCTCTGTGATCTCAAGCTCAACAAACAGAGGAGGCTCCACAGCAAATACATTGCCGTTGTGGGAGCAAACCTTACACATCTCGTTCTCCTTTACAAACTTGAGTGCGTCACCGATGGTCTCCGCATTCAGTGCGATCTGCTCATAGGTCTCAACATCCATGAAGTTGAAAAGATCACCGTCAGAATATAAATACTGCATATCTTTTCTGTCAATACGTGCCTGAGGGCATTTCTCGGTAGGTCTGAAAGTCTTCTCAACCACACCGCCGCTCTTAATATTTTTCAGCTTGGTTCTCACAAATGCTGCGCCCTTTCCCGGCTTCACATGCTGGAACTCAATAATCTGGTAAACATTATTATCTAATTCAATCGTAATACCATTTCTGAAATCGCCTGCAGAAATCATAAAAAATATTCCTCCTAAAGTTGTCACGTTTTAATTCATTTTATAGTGTATACTAAGATTTACTATTTTTCAACTCTTTTTTTCAATTCTTCCGTTATTCTACCCGCGCCTGTCTCAGTTCAGCCACCCGGTCAATTGCAATCAGATACCCTTCGAGCCCTTTTCCGTAGATCTGATCGTCGCAGGCGGGTCTTGTCACGGAAATTTTTCTGAACGCCTCCCTGGCAGTAATATCGGAAATATGAATCTCCACCTTCGGCATCGTCACGCTGGCAAGAGCGTCATGGATGGCATAGCTGTAATGGGTATACGCTCCGGGATTGATCACGATTCCCTCCGTGCCGTCAAAATAGGCGTCCTGTATCCTGTCAATGATTGCACCCTCATGGTTGCTCTGGAACACCTCAATGGTGTTTCCGGTCTGCTCCCCCTTTTCGGCGATCATGCCAAGCAGGGCATCGTAGTTCTGAGCGCCGTAAATGTTCTTCTCCCTGATTCCCAGAAAGTTGATGTTCGGTCCGTTGATCACAAGAATTTTCACCCTATCTCCTCCTCCGTCTGTTCCTTTATCACACCGCGGGCCGCCAGTCCCGCAAGAATTTCCGCCACAACCTGCTCCATGTCTTTTCCGTCCACATCCACGACCATGTCCGCCGCAGCCTCATACTTCCCCGCTCTCGCCTCCATGAGCGTCCCAATCTTTTCCATAGGATTTTCACACTGTAAAAGAGGTCTGGAGGTATCATCCTTCAGCCTCTCCCACACACATTCTGGTGAAATCCTCAGATACACCACACAGCCCAGCTTTTTTAGGAGTGCACGGTTCTCCTCCCGCATGGGCAGCCCGCCGCCCGTGGAAACGATCCGTTCCCCCGTCTGTGTGCAAAGCTCCTTCAGGCATTCCGTCTCCATCTGCCGGAACCCTTCCTCGCCCCTTGCGTCAAATATTTCACTGATCGTCATGCCCGCATGCTTCTCAATCAGCTTGTCCGTGTCCTCCACGATCCTCCGAAGCCGGTAGGACAGTCTGATTCCCACCGTCGATTTTCCGCATCCCATAAAACCGATTAAGACTACATTGTTCATATCCGTTCCTTCAATCTGTCGTACACCCACAGTGCCTGTTCTTCCGTAATCTTTACATTATTCCAAAGCTCATACGCAATGATTCCCTGATACAAAAGCATCTTCAGCCCGTTGTGGGACAAACCGCCTGCCTCACGCACCTTCCGCATAAACAGCGTATCCGCAGGATTAAAGATCAGATCGTACCCGATTCTCACCTTCTCATAAAAGGCCTTGTCCGAAATCACCACGCTGTCCGTATCGGGATACATCCCCACGTTGGTCGCCTGAACGACGATATAGCCTCCGCCCGCCAGCTTCTCATAATCGGATATGGGCATGGCAGATGCGGTTTCCAGACCTGTGAACGCATTCACCTCCTGCGCAATCGCAGCCGCCTTCTCCACCGTTCGGTTCAGCAGAATGATGTTTTCCGCACGATCCGCCAGCATGAACGCCACCGCTCTCGCCACGCCGCCGGCGCCCAGTATGATCACACTTTCCCCGTCCACCTGCACGCCGTCGCTCACCATGGCGCGGTAAAGACCGGGCATGTCCGTGTTGTACCCTCTGTATCCCTTCTCCGTCCGCACCAGCGTATTGACCGCGCCGATCCGCTCCGCCAAAGGGTCGATCCCGTCCAGAAAAGGCAGCACCCTCTCCTTGTGCGGAACCGTCACGTTAAGCCCCAGCACATTCAGCGCATGGGCGCCCCGCACTGCATCCTCCAGCGCCTCCTTCTCCACGCGGAAGGGCAGATACGCCAGATTGATCCCGGTAAGCTCCGCGAGTGCCGCATGGATCACCGGCGACAGGGTATGCTCCACCGGGCATCCGAGCAGTCCGCAGGTTCTTGTTCTTCCGTCTATCTCTCTCATCTGTCCGTCCTCTTTTTCCTGTGATAAAAATAAAGCACGATCTTTTCCAGACGGCGCTTCAACACGATCTGAATCTCCTCCTTGGGGTGTATGGGCTTTACCAGAAACGTCTCCATTCCTGCCTCTTTTGCTCCCCATATATCCGTAAAAAGCTGATCTCCCACAAATATTGTGGTATCCGGCGTGGTGTGCATCCGTTCCATGGCTCTGTGGTAGCCCTTTACTCCGGGCTTGCCCGCCTTGTAGATGTAATCGGTCTTCACGGCATCCGCAAACATCTTCACCCTCGGCTCTTTATTATTTGACAAAACCAGAGTACGCATTCCGAGCCCGCGGAGACGCTCAAACAGCCTGATCGCACCCTCATCCGCAGGCGCTCCGTGAGGCACCAGCGTATTGTCAATGTCAAACACAACGCCCCTTACGCCTTTTTCATACAGACCCTCATAATCTATGCCCGCCGCCGTCTCCGCCTCATGGTGCGGATAAAATCTGTTAAACATGCTCTTCCTCTCTCTTTTTTCCTTTTCAAAAAAAGAATCCTGCAACGCAAAATTGCAGGATTCCCCATTCACGGCAATCCGTCAAAGCTTCAGAAATACCAGTCCGTCCTCGCTCACCTTCTGCAAAAGCTTCCGGGAATCGCCCACAAAATACTGGTACTGCTGCAGTACCTGATCCTTCCGCATATTCGAGATTGCTTTCTGCACATCAAGATCCTCTATATTGCTATCCTTTCCCAGATAGCCGTAATCTTCCTGTAAATTAAAGGAAAGAGACAGATCCTGCACGTTGGCAGACGGTTTTGAAACATGACTGTTTTTTTCCTCGATGGAGAGTGCGATGTCCTGAGGTTTCACCTCGGCAGCTTTCGGTGCCTTAACCGCATCTTGCGCGCTGTTTACTTTTTCGTAATCCACCGCCGGAATTTCCGGTATCTTATAAGAAAACGGCATATTTCCGTATTCAGAAATTCCATTGATCCCCATGACATCACCTCCTTACCGTCTTTTCTTCTATGTATATCGGATCTAAAACAAAAAACTTTATGCTTACTTTTCCTTCAGCACGCTCTTTAATTCATCCATAAAGGTATTGATATCCTTGAACTCCCGGTACACGGAAGCAAAACGCACATAGGCAACCGCATCCAGATCCTTCAGCTTATTCATCACAAGCTCACCGATCACCTGACTGGAGATCTCTCTCTCCTCCATATTAAACACTTCCGTCTCCACCTCATCCACAAGCTGCGTGATCTGGCTTGCGCTGACCGGACGCTTGTGGCAGGCGCGGAGAACTCCGGCCTCAATCTTTGCCCTGTCGTAGGTTTCCCGGTTATCATCCTTCTTGATGATGATAAGCGGAATGGTTTCAATTTTTTCATACGTGGTAAAACGCTTGTCGCACTCGTCGCAGACACGCCTTCTGCGGATGGAATTGTTATCCTCCGCCGGTCTTGAGTCGATCACTCTTGTGTTTTCATGACCACAAAAAGGACATTTCATAGGTTCCCCTCCTGTCGAAATATGGTACGTAAAAACCACCTTTTATCAGATAATTATAAAATATTCGGAAAATTATGTCAACTTTTTTTCGTCAGATACAGATATCCACAAGAATGATATCAGGCCCGATCTGCTTAATGTCCCGGTACGGGATTACATAATCCTCCTCACATTTAAAAAAGCTCTCCCACTTGTTTCCCCGCGGCACAAACAGCTTATGGATACAGCCGTTCCTCTCATCAAACTCAAGATCCCGCACCTTTCCCAGCAGGCGGCAGTCCCTCAGATTGATCACATCCTTGCACTTTAACTCCGAAAACAGCATATGATGCCTCATTTTCTTTTCTTTATATTATGTGCAGGCAGAATCAGGTGACACAAAAACTTCACTGCATCCTCTTTTGGGCAGTGAATGAAAAAGCATTCCGCAGTCCATACTATAACTGTAATTTTCCCCGCCGCAAAACGGCAGAAGGAGAGACATATGGTACAAGGTAAAGTAGAAATCTGCGGAGTAAACACCTCAAAGCTTCCTATTTTAAAGCAGGCGGAAAAGGACGCCCTTTTCGCCCGCATCGCCCAGGGCGACACCGATGCAAGACAGCAGTACATCGAAGGAAACCTGCGTCTGGTTCTGAGCGTCATCAAGCGCTTCTCCTCCAGCAACGAAAATGTGGACGATCTGTTCCAGATCGGCTGCATCGGGCTGATCAAGGCAATCGACAACTTTGACTCCACGCTGAACGTCAAGTTTTCCACCTATGCCGTTCCCATGATCATAGGCGAGATCCGCCGTTTTTTGCGGGACAACAACGCCATCCGTGTCTCCCGCTCCCTAAAGGATACGGCGTACAAGGCGATCTATGCCAAGGAAATGCTCACCCGCAAAAATCTTAAGGAACCCAGCATGGAGGAGATTGCCACCGAGATCGGCATTCCCGCGGAGGATATCACCTATGCGCTGGACGCCATACAGAATCCCATGAGCCTGTACGAGCCCATCTACACGGACGGCGGCGATACGCTCTATGTCATGGATCAGATCAGTGACAAAAAAAATAAGGAGGAGACCTGGGTGGAGCATCTCTCCTTAAGTGATGCCATGAAGTGCTTAAACAGCAGGGAGCATGAGATCATCTCCCTTCGCTTCTTCTCCGGGAAAACACAGATGGAGGTGGCGGATCTGATCGGCATTTCCCAGGCACAGGTTTCCCGGCTTGAAAAAAATGCGCTCCGTACCATGCGGAGTTATCTCACCTCGTAGGCGTCTGACGGCTCATATCAAAAAGTCTGTCGTTCATCCACGCCACGGCATCCGTGATCCCGTCATCGGAAAAATCAAAAACCAGCCTCTGCTTCTTCTCCTCCGGCGTCTTTACGAAATTGAAAGGCTCCGGCCAGACCGTGACCAGAAGCTGTTTGCCCTCTTCCCCGGTCTGGCATTCCAAGCGGTAGCGCATTCCCTGATGACTTCCCGTATATTCTGTTTTCTTTAAATATTCCAACGATAAAATGTCTTCTGTTTTAATCATAAAAACAGTATAGCACAACTTCTACTGCCGTTCAATTTCCCTTTTCAGCTGCTTCATGATTTTCTTTTCCAGTCTGGATATGTATGACTGGGAAATCCCCAAAAGCGCAGCCACCTCCTTCTGCGTCAGCTCCTGCCCGTCCGGCGTATTCAGTCCGAACCGCAGATTGATAATGGTTCTCTCCCGCTCGGACAGCTTGTCGATCGCTTTCATCAGAAGCTTCTTCTCCACCTCGCTCTCGATATCCCGGTAGATCACATCCTCATCCGTTCCCAAAATGTCCGACAGAAGCAGCTCGTTTCCGTCCCAGTCCACATTGAGGGGCTCGTCGATGGACACCTCCAGTCTGGTCTTGTTATTTCTGCGCAGATACATCAGGATTTCATTTTCAATACACCGGGACGCATAGGTGGCAAGCTTGATATTTTTCTGTGGATTGAAGGTATTGATGGATTTGATCAGGCCGATGGTGCCGATGGAAATCAGATCCTCCACGCCGACCCCCGTATTGTCAAACTTCTTTGCGATATATACCACCAGACGGAGGTTGTGTTCAATGAGGATCGCCTTTGCCTCGTCCTCATACTCCGTCCCGAGGTCGCCGATCACCTCGATCTCCTTCTCCGTCTCCAAAGGCGGAGGCAGCACCTCCGTTCCCCCGATGTAATGCACATCCCCCTGCCTCTGCACACCGCACGCATGCAGTCTGAAAAAGCTGTTTTCCTTCTGTATCATCTTAAACTGAAATTTTCCGGGCATTGCCACCTTTAATATCATATCCATTCTCCCTCTCTAACCACTTTTCCTGTCCGTCAGCAGTGCCGGATGAATCAGAAGCTGGTATTCCGCCCCGGCCGCAACCTGCGTCTTGCTGACTCCCACATAGGCGTTGCGGCATATTTTCCGCACACCCTCCTGTTCAATCACCAGCTCCTCAACCTCATATCCTTTCATAATTCCCTTATCACAGCCCACACTGTGGTAAGGAATGACACGAAACAGCTCCGGCTCCTCCTTAAACAGATGCCCAAAGCTCTCCTGATCCAGAACGCAGACCGGTTTCCCGCTGATGGGCTCCCGCAGGCTGTTTCCCGTATCCACAATGGCATTCACCTGTATTCTCCCCCCGTCCTTTCCTACAAGCTCCGCCTTCCATATCCCTTCCTCTTTCCGCTTCTCCTCCACAATACGGCGGGAGAAAAACAGGAATAAAATACCTCCCGAAAGAAGGATTCCCAACGTGGTTTTCTGCCATACCGCAGCAAGCGGCACATATGTCCGGAGCAGGAGAAAAATCCCCCCGATCAGACAGCCGAACAACACCATTTTTTCCGCCAGTCTAAAAAATGCCCGCCGCCCGCCCGGCTTGAATACCCACCACAGCACCACCCCGTCCGCCAGTGCCGTGCAGATTGGCTTTAAGGCAGCATGCCCAAGCGGAAACAGCATGATGGCGCATCCGCCCACCGCCGCAAATGCAGAGCCTGCTAAAATCCTGCGCCGCGTGGCAGTGCGGCACAGACTGATATTTATAAGCTGCAGCAGATACAGGTTAAGGGTAAAATGCAGCAAAAAAAGACTGTCTACATAGACCTCATAATACAAATCCCTTCCCCCTTCTTGCGGGTTTCAGTGGTTTCTCAACCACTTAAACCCTATTATAAAGACCTTCATCCAAGGAATTTGTCATTATTTTTCTATGGACTGTCTGTTTTTTCCTGCAGCTTTCGACAGGACGGGTAATTTCCTATGATACAAAAAAGCCATCACACGCGGTAACGTGCAATGGCTTCCGTTTCTTATTTCACTTTTGGATTTTACTTGTTGCGCTGCAGGAAATCCGGGATCTTTAAGGATCTCTCCTCTACATTGGACTTCAGATCCACCGGCTTTGCAATTCCCATGGGCTTGAAAGGCTTTGCGCCGTTCTGATCCTCCGGGGTCTTTCTTGCGTCTGTAGTAACCGTCCCCTGATAGGAGTTCGGCTGGATAAAGCGGCCTGCGCTTCCCGTGTAGTTTCCGAAGCTGCCTGCCTTCGCCGTATTCTTCGGAGCGGGGGATTCCAGTCCCGTAGCGATTACGGTGATGGTACAGGTATCCGGCTGGGATTCATCATACATCGCACCGAAAATAACGTTCACATCATCCCCTGTCAGCTCTCTCACATAGTCCGAAGCCTCGGACGCATCATTCAGCGTAATGTCGCCGGAAACATTGATGATCACATGGGTAGCCCCGGTGATGGTTGTCTCAAGTAGCGGGCTCTCCACTGCCATCTTGACAGCTTCCAGCGCCTTGTCGTCGCCCTTGCCCGTACCGATACCGATGTGGGCAACACCCTTATCCTTCATAACAGTCTGCACATCCGCAAAGTCAAGGTTGATGACCGCAGGTACATTGATCAGATCCGTAATTCCCTGTACTGCCTGCTGCAGCACTTCATCCGCCTTCTTCAATGCCTCCGGCATGGTGGTACGCTTGTCCACGATCTCAAGCAGCTTGTCGTTGGGAATCACGATCAAGGTATCCACATTGCCTTTGATATGTTCAATTCCGCTGAGGGCATTGGTCATGCGCGCCTTCGCCTCAAAACGGAAGGGCTTTGTCACCACGCCTACCGTCAGAATGCCGAGATCCTTTGCAATCTTTGCCACAACCGGTGCCGCACCCGTACCGGTACCGCCGCCCATTCCGCAGGTGACAAATACCATGTCGGCTCCCTTCAGGGCAGCCTCGATCTCCTCTGCGCTCTCCTCTGCGGCCTTCTCCCCGATCTCAGGTCTTGCACCCGCTCCGAGTCCCTTGGTCAGCTTCTCACCGATCTGAAGAAGCCTGGGTGCTTTACAGAGCTGCAACGCCTGCTTATCGGTATTCACCCCGATAAACTCCACTCCGTCAATATTTTCGTCAACCATTCTATTTACAGCATTGTTACCTGCTCCGCCTACACCGACCACGATGATCTTGGCAGCAGATTCTGCGTCGTTCGTCTTAATCTCCAGCAAGGGTAATTCCTCCTTATTCCAAATAAAATCCATATAGTCTATCATATAATTATTTATTCAATTAATCAACACATTTTTTTCAATTCCCAAAGGTTTTTCTTAGGGAAAAATCCTATCAATCCGGCTTGAACGGAATGGAACCCGCGTCCCCGTCATAATTCTGCATGTCAAGAGTGCCGCTCTTGCCCTCAAGTTCGGGCAGCAGGGTCGGCAGCAGCGCAATCTTTTCCTCCAGAAGCGTGTCCGATCCGAAAAAAACTTTGATTGAATCGAAATACAGCGTCATCTCCTTGCGGGAGTTAAAGTAGATTCTCTCCGCATTCAGATTGTTTTTGGTGAGAATCTTTGTCACATTCAGAATGGTGTAGAAGATGTTGCTGTCCTCCACCGGCAGCGGCTGGTTCAGCACCACATAGTCGAAAGTAAGGCCTGTGATCTGCGGTACGCCCTCCGTCCTGATTGCGGAGCTCTCCACTACGATTCCCTCCTTGTCAAAATACATGTAGTGGTTCAGGTACTCCACATAGCCGGCAAGCGACTTTTCAAACACCTGGATCTTTACCGTGTCGGGCGAAAGCACCTGCACGGACAGGGACGCGATGAACGGAATGTCCGTGATCTGCTTGTCCTTGTATGCAAAGGACAGGTAGAGGGAATTGTTTCCAAGCGGTCCCTTCATCACCATGTCCTGTATTTCCTCCTTGGTATAATGCAGATTTCCCTCCACATAGACCGTCCTGACTGTATGTGTCTGCAAGACATAGCAGACTCCGCCCAGCGCAGCCGCAACAACAGCCAGAAATACCAGTATTTTTATGCCTTTTCTTCTCCTGCCTCTGGTTCTATACACCGTAAATCCGCACTCCTAACTCTCTCAAATCCCTGCATATATTTTCATAGCCCCGCTCGATAAAGCGGCCGCCGTCAACCACTGTCTCTCCCTTTGCCGCCACGCCTGCCACAACCAGTGCCGCGCCGCCGCGCAGCTCCTTCGCCGTGACCGTAAAGCCGTATAAAAGCTCCACGCCCCGCACCGTCACATGCCGGCTGTCCGTCTGCGTGATGTCTGCACCCATGCGCTGCAAATAAGGCACCGTGTGAAAACGGTTCTCAAAGATCGTCTCCTCGATCTCGCACGCACCATCCGCCAGTGCAAGCGCGGACAAAAAAGGTGATTGCAGATCCGTCGGGAAATCCGGGTAAGGCCCCGTTACCAGCCGTTCCGGCGCGGACAGTCTCTCATGCACCTGCACATACATTCCGTCCCCCGCTTTCTGGCACTGCGCCCCCATTTTACAGGCATACTCCATAACCGCCTGCATCTGTTCCGTGGGCGCACCCTTTAACAGGATTTCTCCCCCTGCCGCCATGCATGCCGCCAGATAGGTTCCAGCCACGATCCGGTCTCCCGGGATCCTGAAGTCGCACCCATAAAGAGCCTCCGTCCCCTGCACCACGATGGTGGAAGTCCCCACCCCGGTAATGTCCGCGCCGCAGGCAATCAGATAGTCAGCCAGCACCTTGATTTCCGGTTCTCTCGCCGCACCTCTGATCACGGTTGTTCCGTTTGCCCGCACCCCCGCTAACAGCAGATTTTCCGTGGCTCCCACACTCGGCACCGGGAGCAGGATATCCGCTCCTTGCAGCCCTGTTGTGCGGGCGGAAAGCCCCGTACCGGACTCCTCAAAGGTCACGTTCATCTTTTTCAGTGCTTCGATGTGAATGTCTATGGGCCGGTCTCCGATGACGCAGCCTCCCGGATATTCCATCCGCACCTCTCCCACGGTGCCAAGCAGCGCACCCAAAAGAATGATGGAGGAGCGCATCCCTCTCACCGCATGCTCCGGCATTCCCCGAAGTGCATGAAAAAGATCCACATGCCCCGATGTAATCTTTATTTTATCCTGATCCCGCACCACGGTACAGCCCATGCTCTCCAGCAGGGTCTGCATGTGATACACATCCGTAAGTCTCGGACAGTTGCCGATCACACTGGTTCCTCTTGTCAAAATTGTTGCCGCCATCACCGGCAGCACCGCATTCTTGGATCCCTGTATCCCAACCTGCCCCTGCAGGGCTATTCCACCATGGATATAGATTGTTTCCAACTTGCTCTCCCGCCTCGGAACCTGATATATCTTATCATATTCCGGATGGGAAATTTGGTTCCTCTACATCTCCTTGAGCTGAATGCGCCTTGCCACGTTCAGCACCAGGCCGATCTCAATGAGCTGGAACAGCACGGCCGTACCGCCGTAGCTGATAAACGGCAGGGAAATACCCGTGTTTGGGATGGTCGCGGTCACAACCGCCACATTCAGGATTACCTGAATTGCCATGTGCCCCATAACGCCCACCACAAGGAGCGCGCCAAACAGATCCGGCGCATTGTTGGCAATCACCATCAGACGCCAGATCAGCATTACAAACAAAAGCATGATCGCAACCGCTCCGAACAGTCCCAGTTCCTCGCAGATAATGGAGAAAATCATGTCGTTCTGCGCCTCGGGAATAAAGCCCATCTTCTGCATGCTCTGGCCAAGCCCTTTTCCCCAGATTCCGCCGGAGCCGATTGCATAGAGCGCCTGCAGCGTCTGATACCCCGTGTCACTGACATATGCCTCCGGATTGAGCCATGCGAGCACACGCTCCCCACGGAAGCCGCCCACACCGTCCGAGTTCTCCGCCGCCTTCACGATCACAAACACCGCCAGCGCCGCCAGTGCCACAACACCGAGCGCAAGCACCACAAACTTCTTATAATCGGGGCTTGCTACAAACACCATCAGCACGGCGATTCCCATAATGATGATCGCCGAGCTTAAGTTTGAAGTGATCTTCCATACCATCAGGACGATGGGCATGGGCATCAGCATCACGGCGATAAATCCCTTCCATGTCCGTATCCCCTTCCCCATCTTGCAGATCACCACCGCCAAAAACAGGATCATGCACAGCTTTGCGATCTCGGAGGGCTGTACGGACAGACCGCCGATACGGAACCATCTCTTTGCACCGCCGGATTCATGTCCGAAGGGAATGATCAGCGCGATCAGCACAACGGATGCCACATAGCCCAGACCATAGAATTTCTCCCAAAAATGGTAGGGTATGTTTGCCACCACGATCATCGCCGCCAGCCCCAGAATGGTCGCCTTGAGCTGCTTGCTCAGAAAGTAGGTGGAACTGCCATACTTCTGCACCGCATTGTAAGAGCTTGTGGAGTACAGCATCACCAGACCGAATCCAAGCAAAAACAACACGATGAACAGCAGGCTGTAATCAAAGAAATATTCGGATTGCCCCTGTTTCTTCTTTCTTTTTAACAAATCAATTCTCCTTCAGCGCATGCACATATTCCTTGAATATTCTACCCCGCTCCTCGTAATTTGCAAACATTCCCCAGCTTGCACACGCAGGGGACAATAAGACCGCATCTCCGCTCTGCGCTGTCTCCACGCAGATCGAAAACGCCTCCTCAAAGGTATCTGCCATCCTGATCTCGGTAAATCCGTGCTTTCTCGCACATTCCGCGATCTTATCCTTCGTCTGTCCCAACAGTACGAGGCATTTCACCTTGCCGCCGAATGCCTCGATCCACTCGTCGTATTCACTCTGTTTATCATAGCCGCCTCCGATCAGGATTGTGGGGCGGGTCATCGCCCTGATTCCCTGAATGGCGGCGTCCGGGTTGGTTCCCTTGGAATCGTTGTAGTAAACCACACCGTTCTTCTCCGCCACATACTCGATTCTGTGCTCCACAGCCTTGAACTGCCGGATCACCTCAAGCGTGATGTCCAGGGGCACCTTCATGCTCTCCGCAATGGCAAGCGCCGCCATCACATTTTCCACGTTACATGTGCCGACCAGATTCATGTCGGTGCGGATATTCAGAATGCGGCAGCTCTCCCCGTTCTGTCCGCGGCAGATATCGTCCCCGTCCAGATAAAAGCCATCCTTCATCACATGTCCCGAGGAGAAGAACACCACCCTTGCGGGGCAGACCTCCGCGAAGCTGCGCAGGCGCTCATCCTCATAATTCAGCACACAGGTATCCTCTTTGGTCTGATTCTTTGCAATGGACTCCTTCACCGCAACATAGGTCTCCATATTGTGGTGGCGGTTCAGATGATCCGGCGTGATGTTTAAGATCGCCGATACTGTGGGGCGGAAGGTGTCCGCCGTCTCAAGCTGAAAGCTGCTGATCTCCGCTACCGTCACGGAATCCGGCGTTGTCTTTGCCGCTTCCAGCGTATACGGATTTCCGATGTTGCCCACCACAAATACCTTGTTGCAGAATGCCTTCATGATCTCGCCCACCAGAGTCGTGGTCGTGGTTTTTCCGTTGGTTCCCGTGATGGCAACCACACGCCCTTTCTCTGACAGATATCCAAGCTCGATCTCCCCGATCACGGGAATCCCCCTTGTCCGGAATGCCTCCACAAACGGGATGTCCACCGGCACACCGGGGCTTAATACCACAAGCCGGATCGCCGCCGCTTCCTCATCGGGAAGGGTTCCCGCATAGCAGGGCACATCCGTCTGCTCCGGCAGCCGTGCGGTCAGTTCCTCCTTTGTCAGCTTCTCATTGCTGTCGTATAACACCGGCCGGGCGCCCATCTCCGTAAGCAGCTTCACTGCCGCGGTACCGCTCTTCCCGGAACCGACCACCAGGACTTTCTTTCCCTGTAATTCCATATCTTGCCTCCTGAATATGGACAGCCCTTCCACCTATAATGCCTTGTAGGCAATCAGGCAGAACACCGCTGTCAGAATTGAAAAAACCGCCACCACCTTCGCCTCCGACCAGCCGGAAAGCTCAAAATGATGGTGCAGGGGCGCCATGCGCAGGATCCGTCTGCCGCCGGATAATTTAAACCATCCGACCTGCAGGATAACCGACAGAACCTCAACCAGATAGATGCACCCCACAATGGGTATAAAAAGCGGAAGCTTCAGCGCGTAGGCGCTTGCCGCCACAAAGCCGCCGAGTGCAAGGGAACCGGTGTCCCCCATGAACACGCTGGCAGGATAAACGTTGAACAAAAGGAAGCCGAGAAGCGCTCCCACCACCGCACAGGTGACGGGCACAATGCCGCTCCCCGTCCCCATGGCGACCACGGAGAAAAAGGTGGCTGCAATCACCGTCACGCTCGCCGCCAGTCCGTCCAGTCCGTCCGTGAAATTCGTGCCGTTCACCGTGGCGATCACGATAAAGAACAGAACCGGCACATCCAGACATCCGAAATCAAGCAGCTTGTCGGAAAAAGGGATCTTCATGGCAAGCGCCATGCCTCCCTGCATCTTCATATACGCGGCATAAATGCCCGTCACCCCAAGCTGGAACGCCATCTTCTGCGCCGGGGAAAGCCCCATGGAGCGGTGCAGCACCACCTTCAGATAATCATCCAGAAAGCCCACCAGTCCAAATCCCAGCGTCAAAAAAAGAATGGGGATCACCTGAGGATAATCCCCTGCGTAAATGAGGGTTGTCGCCACAATAGCGATCAGAATCAGAATACCGCCCATGGTGGGCGTTCCGTTTTTCTTTAAGTGTGTCTGCGGGCCATCCTCCCTCACGGTCTGCCCCACTTTCAATCTCTTTAGGAAGGGGATCATGATCGGTCCCATCAGAACGCTGATCCCGAAAGCCAGGATCACCGGCATGACGTATGTATCGCTCATAAAACTCCTGTCCCGGCACTCGTCTTCCCCCCGCACTTTTTCCACGGATTTACGAAATGCCATACTCATTATAATCCATAATTCCCAAATAGGGAAGAATGTTTTCAAAAAGCTGTCTGATTACCGGTGCTGCGATCTGACCGCCGTAGTACACGCCTTGCGGATGATTGATGATGGCAATGGCGATCACCTGCGGATCATCCGCCGGTGCAAAGCCCACAAAGGAAGCAATGTACTTTCCCGTTCCTCTGGGCAGCGTCTGGCTGGTTGCCGTCTTTCCGCCGATGCGGACGCCCTCGATATAGGCATTTTTCCCGCCGCCCTCCGACACCACCTTTTCCAGAATTTCCCTCATGGTTGCCGAGGTCTCCTCCGACACGATCCCCTCTGTCATGGGGTATTCCAGCTGCTTTGTCACATTTCCCTGCGCATCCGTGACGCTGACGCCGAAATGGGGCGTCACCCGCGTTCCCCCGTTTACAATGGACGCCGCCGTAGTCAGAAGCTGTATGGGGGTAATCTGAAAGGATTGCCCGAAGGAGATGGTCGCAAGCTCCACCTCGCCGATGGCATCCTCCTTGTGCATGATGGTTCCCGCCTCGCCCGGCAGATCCACGCCTGTCTTTTTCAGCAGCCCAAACTGCTTGAAATAACTGTAATACCGCTCTGCTCCAAGCCGCAGCCCCACCGTAATAAACACCGGGTTGCAGGAGTTCATGGTCGCGTGCACAAAATCCTCCGCGCCGTGCCCCGACACCTTATGGCAGCGGATCTTTCTGTCCTCCACCACGATAAATCCGGGGCAGGAAAAGGTGCTCTGCGGTGTGACCACGCCGCTCTCAAGTCCGGCTGCCGCCGTAATGATTTTGAAAGTGGAGCCCGGTTCATAGGTATCATTGATGCATCCGTTTCTCCACATGGCATTCAAAAGGGTTTGCTTTTCCTCCTGCGTGAGCGCATCCCCAGCCGAAGCGTCCCCTCCCGTGACGGAGAGTAACATCTCCTCCGACAGTTCATAGGGCTTGTTCAGGTCAAACTCCGGCACATTTACCATTGCCAGCAGTTCGCCGTTCTGGGGATTCATCACAATAATGGAGACACTGTCGGCCTCCTTGGTCTCCATCGCCTGCATGGCAAGCTGGGTGGCATAGCTCTGGATGTTCATGTCCATGCTGATGTGCAGATCTCCGCCGCTCACTGGCTCGATGCGGCTCTCACCCGCCGCCTCTACCTCGATTCCCTTGGCGTCCGTCACTGTGAGAATGGTTCCCTTCTGCCCCTCGAGGTATTCCTCGTAGACCACCTCCAGACCGATGATCCCCTGATTGTCGCTTCCCGTAAACCCAAGTACCTTGGAGGCAAGCGTTCCGTAGGGGTAATACCGCTTGTAATCCTCATCCACCTTTACGCCGGACAAATCAAGCTCCCGGATCCTGTCCCCCACCTCTTTATCCACATTGCTCTTAATGCGCTCGATGGAGGAATACTTCTCCACCCGCTTTCTGACATACTCCTCCGAGAGAGAAAGCTCGCGGCAGAGAGCTGCGATCACCTCTTCCTTGTCCTCAATCTGATTATGTATGACCGATATGGTACAGACGGTCTTGTTATCCGCAATCACGGTTCCGTTCCGATCCACAATCCTGCCCCTCGCCGCCTTGATGCTGCGTTCTCTCTCATGAAGCTCGGTCGCCTTCGCCGAATAGTAATCCGCTCTCGCCACCATCAGGTATACCAGTCGGAAAAACAAGAGCAGAAGCACCGCCGCGCACAGGAAAAACACCACCGTGATCTTCTGTCTGTGATAGGCCCTGTTTCCCTGTTCAGACATAAAAACCTCATAAAAAAGGTATTGATATACTCTATTCCCTTTTTTATGAGGTTATGATTTATCTTTTGTCAGCTATTCCGGGATTGCCCCATACTCACCGCTCACATAATTTCCGGTATCCGGGTCAATCAATGCTCCCGTGCTCGGTTCAATATAGCAGCCCGTGGCAGGATCCTTTTCATAGGTCATCCAGGTCGGAATGGTTCCGTCCTCCGGCACATACGGCTGATCATCCTGCGCATCCCCGCTGCTGACAGGTGCATACTTGATCGTATCTGCCAGTTTTTTCGCCTCAAGCTCCTGACGCTCCGCCTCAGACAGCTCCTCCGTCATAAAGATGCCCATGTAGGGCAGAACCTCCGTCAGCACCTCTCGTACAATGTTTGCTGCGCATTTGGTTCCAAGGCTCTGATTCTCCAGATTGGGTCTGTCGATCACCACATAGATTGCAATCTGCGGATTGTCCGCCGGGGCATAGCCCATAAAGGACACCACATACTCTCCGTTTCCTCTGGGGATGGTCTGCGCCGTTCCCGTCTTTCCGCCGATGGCATATCCTGCCGGACGCGCCTTCTTTCCCGTGGCGCCCGTGTAATCGGGATCACAGGTGGCATTGCAGTACTCCCTAAGAAGCGCGGAGGTGGACTCTGAAATGGTCTGTTTCAACACACGCGGCTCAATATTCTCCACCACTGCTCCACTTGTGGTTCTGATCTGCTTCACCATATGGGGCTCGTAATAATAACCGCCATTAATTAAGGAACTGAACGCCGTGATCATCTGGATCATGGACACATTGAAGCCCTGCCCGAAGGAACCTGTTGCAAGCTCCGTGATTCCCATATTGTCCGCCGTATGTACCAGACCCGCCGTGCGCGCTTCTCCCGCCAGATCAATGTTGGTCTTTAACCCGAAGTTGAAGTTCTGCTGGTAAACGGCAAAAATATCTTTTCCGATTGCGAAGGACATCTTCATCAATGCCACATTGCAGGATGTGGCGATGGCGCGCTCCACGGAGACCGTACCGTCGCCGTACCGGTTGTGACACCGGATCGGCTTTTCTCCTTCCACCACCACAAGGCCGCCGTTGCATTCATAGGTCTCATTTCCGGTGAGCTTTCCCGTCTCCAGTCCCATTGCCACCGTAAACGGCTTATAGGTGGATCCCGGCTCATAAGTATCGGAAATACAGAAATTCCTCCACAACGCATTCAGCGTCTCGTAGTAGGTATCGTCCTCCTTCATTGCCGCAATCTGTTCTTCCGTGTAATATCTGCTCAGATCATACGGAGAGTTTAAATCAAAATTCGGATAGCTCGCCATGGCAAGAATATTGCCGGTGTTCACATCCATAATGATGCAGCCCACATTGTTGGCGCCGTTCCCCTCCGTGTAGTTGTTCTTGTACTCTTCGTTGTAATCGTTTAACTTCTCCTCCACGATACTCTGGATATTGGCGTCGATGGTGCTGACAAGCGTATAGCCGTCCACAGCGGGCTTCGTGGTTCTCTCCAGACTCTCATCGGAATTGAGATAGCCGTACTCCCTGCCGTTGGTTCCGCTCAATACGTCATTGTAATACTCCTCCAGACCGTACATGCCCTGTCCGTCCGAGGTGGTAAAGCCAATCACATCACAGGCAAGACCGCCGTTCGGGTAGGCGCGCCTGTACTCCTCCTCAAACCAGATTCCCTTGATATAATTGCCGGGACCCGGATTGCCCTCCGCATCCTTCTTGGTATCGTTCTGCATTTCCACAAACGCACTGATCTCACTGTAGGTCAGTTTTTTCAGCGGCACGTAATAGCTGCTGGTGGCATGCTCGTTCACATAGGTTCTCACCGCCTGCATGTCCAGCTGCGGAAAACAGCTTGCAAGAGCGGACAGCGTCGGTTCCACATAGATGCCCTCCTTGTCCGACATGACCTTGGTGTCAATGACAAGATTGTATATCTTCTCGCTGACTGCCAGCGTGGTTCCGTTGCAGTCCAGAATATCGCCGCGCCTGTATGGCAGTGTGATACTGTCATACTTCTGCTGGGATAAAACCTGCCTGCTGTACTGCTCTCCCTTCTTGCTGTTGATCCACATGAGCCTTACGCCCAGTCCGATGAACACCAGAAGCAGCAGACAGAAAAGTACCACCAGCTTTTTTTGCACACTGATGGTAACTTTTGCTTTTGCTTTTTCTTTATGTAGGTTTTTTTCGTTTCTATCGTTTCTTTGTCCATCCATGCACACACCCGTCCTTACTGAGGAATATCGCCGACCTGTCTCACGTAATCGCTGCCCTCATAGCTGTAATTGACGATCTGTCCCTCCGTGGCGTAAACCATCCCCAGTTCGCCGATGGCAATTCTCTTGATCTCCTCCAGATCCACGCTGCTGTTTACTCTGGCAAGCTCCTCGTCATTGGACAGTCTCAGGCTGTTTAACTGGCTCTCCAGTCTCGCGATCTGCTCCACCTGTGCCGTCAGATCAGCCTGCATCTGGATGTACCCGATCAGCACATAGCCTGCGATCAGCATGGCAACACCCAGAAAAGCCACGTAGCCCAGATTCATGTAGCGCGCACGCTCCCTGTTCTTTCTGGTCTGGTTGCTCAGTTTTCGTCTGGGCTCCTCCTCGATGGCGCGTCTGACATCAAGCTGTCTTGCGGTATTTCCCTCTATATAAGTCATCCTTTGTCTCTGTTGTGTTCTTGTTGTGTTCGCCATATCTGTCATATCCTTTCAAAAACTCTGAGCTTTGCGCTCTTTGACCGGCTGTTCTCCGCAAGCTCCTCTTCGCTTGGGAGAATCGGTTTGTTTGTAATCACTTTTCCAAGGGGCTTCTTTCCGCACACACACACCGGAAATTCCGGCGGGCAGGTGCAGGGATTCTGTGCCCGCTTGAAGGCTGCCTTCACGATTCTGTCCTCCAAAGAGTGAAAAGTGATAATGCAGAGCCTTCCCTGCGGATTCAGCAGTCCGATCATCATGTCCAGTGAATCCTCCAGCACATCCAGCTCCCTGTTGCAGGCGATTCGGATTGCCTGAAAGGTCTTTTTTGCCGGATGCCCGTTCTGTCGCATTTTAGCGGGTATGGACGCCTTGATGATCTCGCAAAGCTCCCCCGTCGTCTCTATTGTTTTTTTGCTTCTCTCCTGCACAATGTGTTTGGCGATGTTCTTTGCAAACTGGTCTTCGCCGTAATCCCGGATGATGCGGTACAGCTCCATCTCCGGATAGGTATTTACGATCTCCTTTGCGGTCAGCTCCTGACGCCTGTCCATTCTCATGTCGAGGGTCGTGTCAAACCGGTAGGAAAAGCCTCTCTCCTCCGTGTCTAACTGATAGGAGGAAACGCCCAGGTCCAGAACAATTCCGTCCACTCCCGTGACACCGTGCTCCGCCAGCACCGCCTGCATATTGCAGTAATTGCTGCGGATCAGGGTAATCCTGTCGCTGTACGCCGAAAGTCTCTCTCCCGCCGCCTCAATGGCTGCATCATCCTGGTCGATTCCGAAAAATCTTCCTTTGGGAGAAAGCTGTTTCACCACCTCAAGGGCATGTCCTCCGCCCCCCAGTGTTCCGTCCACGTAGGTGCCATCTTTCCTGATATTCAGATTTAAAATGGTTTCCTTCAGTAAAACGGAATAGTGTGAAAATGTCATTTCGTTACTCCCTGTCGCTGCATCTAAATTCCAAGTCCCAATTCCGACATATGCTTTGCAATCTCTTCCATGTCATCATAGGTAACAGTTCCTTCGTATCTTTCCTTGCTCCAGATTTCCATCCGGCTCCCCACACCGATCAGTACCACATCTTTTTCCAGTGCGGCGAAATCCTTCAGGCTCGTGGGAATCAGGATTCTTCCCTGCTTGTCCACCTCCACGGCGGTCGCTCCTGCCATGAAGAAGCGGACAAATTTACGAACATCGGGGTTCGTCAGTGAAGGCAGCTTTTGCAGCTTTTCCTCAAAGGCAGTCCATTCGGTGTTATCAAACACAAACAAGCAGCCGTCCAGTCCCTTTGTCACCACGAACTCATCACCCAGAATCTCACGGAACTTTGAAGGAATGATCAACCTGCTTTTTGCGTCTATCGTATGATTGTATTCACCCATGAACATATGCAATCACCCGCCTTCAAAGTGGTCTGCCACGAAAAATGCTCTGAAATCTACCACTTCATACCACTCAGCTCCACTTTTCACCACTTTTACTATGATTTTATACTAAACTACCCCAAAAAGCAAGCAAAATCAAGGAAAAAATGAAGATTTGATTAAGACTTTTTGCACAAAAAAAGAGCCGGCACAAGATGTTGTGTCAGCTCCCGCATTCATTACTTTATATGGTTTTTACTGTTTTTTACACGTTGAAACGGAACAGGATCACATCGCCGTCCTTCACCACATAATCCTTTCCTTCCATTCCCACAAGCCCTTTCTCTCTGGCGGCAGCCAGCGAGCCCTGCTCCAACAGATCCTTGTAGTTCACCACTTCTGCCTTGATAAAGCCTCTCTCGAAATCAGTGTGGATCTTTCCGGCGGCCTGCGGCGCCTTCGTGCCAATCTTGATCGTCCATGCTCTGGTCTCATCCTCTCCCGCCGTCAGGAAGCTCATCAGACCCAAAATGTGGTAGCTTGCCTTGATCAGCTTTTCCAGACCGGATTCCTTCAGTCCCAGATCCTCGAGGAACATTGCCTTCTCATCATCCTCAAGCTCCGAGATCTCCTCCTCGATCTGGGCGCAGATCACGAACACCTCGCTGTTCTCGCCCGCTGCAAACTCTCTTACCTTCGCCACCATCTCGTTGTTGGCGCCGTCGTCCGCAAGATCATCCTCCGCCACATTGGCTGCGTAGATCACCGGCTTGTAAGTCAGCAGATTGTACTCCTTGATCAGTGCCAGCTCGTCCTCGTCCTCGATCTCCATGCTCTTTGCCATTTTGCCGCTCTCAAGATGCGCCTTGATGCGCTCAAGGAGTGCCTGCTCCTTGGCGTAGGTCTTGTCCATCCTCGCGGTCTTGATCACCTTTGCCAGCCGGCGCTCCAGCACCTCAAGGTCAGCAAAGATCAGCTCCAGATTGATGGTCTCAATATCCCTCAGCGGATTCACGCTGCCGTCCACATGAATGACATTCGCATCCTCAAAGCAGCGCACCACATGAACGATCGCATCCACCTCACGGATATTGGACAAAAACTGGTTCCCCAGCCCCTCTCCCTTGGACGCGCCCTTCACCAGTCCCGCAATGTCCACAAACTCGATCACCGCCGGCGTCACCTTCTTGGAATGATACATGTCTCCCAGAAGCTTCAGTCTTTCATCCGGCACCGCCACAATCCCCACATTGGGATCTATGGTACAAAACGGATAGTTTGCCGACTCCGCTCCCGCTTTCGTCAGGGAGTTAAACAATGTACTCTTTCCTACGTTCGGCAGACCTACGATTCCCAGTTTCATTTTATGTTTTACCTGTCCGAAAACCTTCGATTTCCAAAGTTTCCGCCTTTCTCTGTTATTAAACGCACATTTTATCACGAAACAAGCTCTGCAAGCCAGTATTTACTATACCATGAAGCGCCCCAAAAGTAAATTCTTATATTTGCATCATTCTTCTGTACGAAACAATTCTTTTTTGCATCTCAGAGCGTTTTTATGAACTGCGCAAATTGCGGAATACGCTTCTGCCTCATAAATTGTCAATATGTTGTTCAGTCAACATATGCGGCATCTACTATACTTTTATCTTCCAATAGCCTTTTTTAGCGGAACCCACCCTTGTAATAACTCCTTTCTCTTTTAACAGCTTTATTTTCTGGGAAATAGTTTTTCTGCTAAGTCCTACTTCATCCGCAATTTCATTATAAGTTGCATATGGTCTCTCCCTTAATATACCAAGTATTCTATTTCCGATATCAGTCACCTTTTCAGTCACCTTGGCACTCTGGAGTTCTTTAAGTTTGACCATAATATCTGCGCCGTGAACTATATATTCCGGTTCATCGGTTCCAAGATTTTTACAGGCATCACAAATTTTTTGAATCCCTCGTCCCCGGCTTTCAACATAACCGGCTCTGTAAAATACCCTCGCAATATCCGGATTGTACGGTTTTGAAGCGTGCGAACCCAAAAGGGTTTCCGCTGTCCAGCCAAACGGGTGCATACTGCAATTGCTAATATACATTGCATCGTCTTCAATGCGAATCTGTACCGGAACATTATCCGCCCCATTACAGTGGATCAGGGCGTTAAATACCGCCTCTCTTCACTGCATCACGTGCAAATGGATAGACTTCCACTCTGGTTTCTTTGTAATAAGAAACCGCAGCTTTTAAATATTTCAAATAAATCAAATCTATGACTCTGTCCGCCATAATAAGCAAAGAACCATGTACTTCATCCTGATATAGGAGTTCACTGCCCTCAAACTTGCCAATTTTCACATAACAGCCACCGATAACCCTTTCCGGCTCACGGTAAAAGCATAATGCACCTGCACGCTTTAATTTTCCATCTACTGTCAAATCAAGTTTTTCCAGGAGTTCGGCATTAGGGATATCTAAACCTATATTAGATATCGTCGCAGCATCCCATTTAAGTCCTTCCTCATTTGTAAGGGTTGCAATACTTTCATTCAAAATCCTTCAATCTATTCACATGAAAATTTACAGTAATTTTTCATATATATGCTTTTTGCATATATTTTTCTGTGTTATCATTTATATACATTTTTTCATATGCAATATAATTATATCCTATCTGCATATATCCAATTATAATGGATTCAAAAAGGAGGCATGAGATATGTTTAACGTAGATAAAAAAGAAATAGGACTCTATCTTGCAGACCTTATCCATAAAAGTAGATTTACAAGTGCCCGGCAATTTGGTATTGCATATTTGAATCTTCGTTATGGATATGTAGATCAGGATGCTATTCCCAATATTCAAAACCGCATAAGTCAGATCACAAAAGGGAACAAATGGATCCAGATAGAAGATCTTCCCATATTTGCCGAACTGCTCGACGTATCCGTTGAAGATATTGTCAGTGCTGGAACCTCTTCCGCCGCATCGTCCAGTCGTGTCACGAATTACTCTATTGCCCACTCAGATGATGCCAGCGTATGGGAATCCTATATTCAAAGAAAAGATAAGTTGATACTTAATCCGGATGAGTACAACAAAACAGTCATCGATTATGCTTTGGAAGCTGGCAATTACGCATTTCTTAAATATCTCATGAGCAAAAAACTTATTTGGTTTGTGGGCAAAAACCCGGCAGAATATCATACAAATTTTGGAGAATATGGTGCCGGTTTCGGTGCCGGGACAAATATTAAAAGAAGGGGCGTCGGAGATATCGATATTTTAGATACATGGTTAAAAGACAAGGACGATCTTCGTTTTAAGATGTTGTCTTTGGCGGTAAAAAATAAGGATTTTGATATGCTGGATCGACTGCATGCACGCGAAATTCCATTACTTTATACGATCAGCCACTTTATTACCCATAATCCCATGGAAAATGAGCTTCCATTTTCAAAAAATACTGAGCGCTTTACAAAAGACCTCGCATCCTGCCCCAGCACACCCCTTGCATATTTTTTTGAGCCGTTCACCATAGAATCCGCTATTGTGGCAGAGAAAAATACATTTTTCTTTCCGTATGCAGGAGTATTATTGGATTGCATGATACGCCAAAGAGAAAAGAGAGTTTCCCTCTTTATCGAAAAGGCAACGAGATACAACCAAGATGTCTTGGATAAACTCAATAAAGCAATAGCCGAATGTATCGAGACAGGCAGCAGATATTATGAATCTCTGAATTGCCCTGAACTTTATGACGAAAGTTTCATTAAATCTGAAGCGCTGTCCGGCTTTTATTTCTATCCCAATACCGGATTTTTATCCTTTACCTCTGCCCGTTTCTCAAAGAATGTCGCTAACAAGGGATTTATAACCAACATTGTTCGTATAACAGCTAGATCATCTGATCCTGAATTGCAGTTCTTAATTGATAAATTAAATGAGACCTATAAAACCATGACAAAAATTTACACTGAAAAGGAGAACAAACATGTATAATCCTATATTCGATTTTGACGACGATAACTTTATTTATCAAACTGCCGATAATATGGGCATTGACTCAGACGGTGATTTTCATATGAGAATGGGTGGCAATATGTCAATGGACATAAATACCGGTGAACTCCATTTCAATTCCGGTTGGGCGGACGAAGGCGATTTCTAACAGAAAAGTCATATCCCCCAAAAGGTTTTTCCCACCATTCTCCACATGGCCTTTGCATGGATTCTGTCATGCCACAGAAAGCGGCGTAAAACCTTTCTGACAGACCACATTTCACCGTAGCTTCCCTCTCGTAGTCTGCCATTCAGAAAATCCGGTGTGTTTTCCAGTTGTGCAAACCCACGCCTGCGGCACCCTAAAATCGTGCCCTCATTGTCCGCTTCAATTCCAATCTCGCCAAAATAATAGCTGTTGACATTCTTGGTATGCAGATACATTTCCTCTGCGGTACGCGGAACTTGTCCATAGAAAGTTTTGCGTACCGGCAGGGCGCTCACCCTCTTATCGGGAACAGACTCATACAGATTCAAAAAATCTGCCGCCGATTTCAACGCCAGATCTCTGAGTTTTACATATTCCTCCAGCGTAAGCGGTTTTTCCTCCGATTGAAACAGTACATCACTGTCCGCATCCCTGATTTCAAGATCCGACTGCTTTTCCTGCACAATTACCGGCTCGATGTCCTCCGGTACTTCCTCCCCCACCCATGCTGCATATGCTCTTATTTCCTGTTCCATTTTCCTCAATGCCGTATCCACACTCTCTCCTCTGGCGAATGCCCCGGCGTAATCTTCCGCATACAGCAAAGTGTCGTTACCATTGTGCTCCCAGACACATCTAATTTCCATTGCCGCTCCCTTCTCATTCCATCTCCCCGCCCATCAGTCAAACAGACTGAGCTGGACACCGGCGTTTTTCTCCTCAAAGGTATGGAGATATTCAAAAATCTGCCCGTTGTCGTGCAGCATTCCGTGTTCTTCACAGAATTTGTGGAACAGTGCCATAAGCTCCTTGTTCCGCGGACTGTTGATCTCATACTGCACGCCGTAGGTCTTTATGTATTTCTCCTTCATGCCGGGAAACAGCCGATCAAGCTGCCTGTAAAAGTATTCCCGGTTCCCGTCGCGAAGCGTAAGCCCCATCCCGAAACAGATCACGCCGCGGACGCCCATTTCCGCACAGCTGCGCAGGATTCCCTGTATGTTTTCTTCCGTATCATTGATAAAAGGAAGAATGGGACAAAGCCAGACGACCGTGGGAATGCCTGCCTTTTGCAGTTCCCGCAGCACATGCAGACGCTCCTTCGTGGTGCACACATTCGGCTCGATCTTTTTACACAGCTCCTCATCATAGGTAGTCAGGGTGATCTGCACCACACATTTCGTCCGATCGTTGATCTCCTTTAGCAGATCCAGATCCCGCAGGATGCGGTTCGATTTTGTTGTCAGCGTGACCCCGAAGCCGTACCGGCTTGCCAGCGCCAGTGCCCTGCGGACATTGCCGATCTCCTCTTCAAGCGGAATGTAGGGATCCGTCATGGAGCCCATGCCCAGCATACATTTCCTGCGTTTTCTCTTGAGCGCCGCCTCTAACAATTCTATGGCGTTTGCCTTCACCTCAATGTCCTCAAAGGCATGGTCTATGTGATAGCACTTGCTCCTTGAGTCGCAGTATATGCAGCCGTGTGTGCAGCCTCTATACAGATTCATCCCGTTATGGGCAGATAAAATTCCCTTTACCTCAACATAATGCATTGTGTAACCGCGCTCCACGTTTCACGCTCTCTAATATTTACGCCTCTCTTTCAGTTCCCGGTACAGAAGGACATAGTTGTCATAGCGTTCTCTGCTGATCTTTCCCTCCGCCAATGCCTCCTTGACGCCGCAGACCGGCTCGTCAATATGGGCACAGCCCCCAAAACGGCACATGGGCTCAAACTGCGCAAATTCCGGGTAGTAGGAAGTAAGCTCCTCCTTCTCCATATCGAACAGGGAAAGGGAGCTGAACCCCGGCGTATCCATAACGTAGGTTTCCTCTCCGATGGCAAGAAGCTGGGAATGGCGCGTGGTGTGCTTGCCCCGGTCGATCTTTTGGCTGATCTCCCCTGTCTCCATCACATTCCCCGACTGCAGCCTGTTTACAAGGGAAGATTTCCCTACGCCGCTAGGTCCCGCCACCGTGGTGGTCTTTCCCGCCAGAAGCTGTCTGATAGCGTCAATGCCCTCCTCCCGGAGCGCACTGGAAAAAATCACCTGATAACCGCATCCCCGGTAAATATCGCCCAGTCTTTTACATTCCTGCTCTGCCGCAATGTCCTGCTTGTTAAAGCATATGATACAGGGTAACTGCTGTCTCTCCATCATAATCAGGAAGCGATCCAAGAGATTTAAGCTGGGGGCAGGGCGCGTCACAGAAAAGATAACCAGCGCCTGATCCACATTTGCAACCGCCGGGCGGATCAATTCGCTCTTTCGCGGAAGCAGCTCCGTGATATTCCCTTTCCGGTTCTGTTCGTCAAGAATCTCCAGCCGGACATCGTCCCCCACTAACGGCTTCGTATTGTCCTTCCTGAAAATCCCTTTTGCCTTGCACTCGTACTCTCCGCATCCTGCCACATGCACATAGTAGAATCCGGCGATTCCCTTCACGATCTTTCCCTGCATAATACCCCCGGTGTGTCTATTCCTGCACAAATTCAACTGCCCGGCTGAAAGATCTCTTCTCTGTGGTTCCCGGAATGGTCACGGTCTCCCCCGCCTCATTGGTAGTTGTACTGCTCTCTGTGGTAACGGTATAGGAGAAATTGATGGTGCCCGTCGCCGCAGTGATACCGTAGTAGTTCGCTGCCAGCGGGAACGTAGTTGTAACAGTGTCCATCAGCACCTTGCCGTTATCCGCCACAATCGTCACATTGACGGATGTGCCCACCACATAGTCCGGCGCCTCCTCAACGGTCGGTCCCTCGATACTGGCATTATATTTGTAGGTTGCCGCTGCAGAGCCCAGGCTCACCTTGATCTCCACCGCCGTACCGGGATCCACATAGGAGCCATAGGAATAACTCTGATAGCAGACAAGTCCTTCCTCGTACTCGTCCGAATTGATCGCGCCCGTGCCGCCCACTGCAAGCCCGGCCTCGATCAGCTTTGCCACCGCCTCATCCTCAGGAATACCCATCAGATTGGGAACGCGCACCTTGCTGTCCTCTTTGCCCAGACTCACATTGACGGTAATTACGGAACCGGCAGGCGCCTTCTGGCCGCCCTCCGGGCTCTGGGAGATCACATTCCCCTTCTCAACGGAGGAGGAGTAGCTCTCCGTCCTGTTTACGGAAAAGCCCTGTGCCTCAAGCTGTTTTACGGCATCCTTGTCGGAAAGTCCCACGACATTCGGAACCTCCCTGCCTTCCTTTCCCGAGCTGACCGTCAGCGTCACCGTGGTTCCCGTCGGGATTCTGGTTCCCGGTGTAATATCCGAGCTGATGACAATGTTCTGTTCATATGCCTCGGACTCCACATAGGAAAGCTCCGTCACAAGCCCGAGTTTCTTCAACTGATTCTGCGCTTCCGCCGCAGACATGCCCGCCACGGCGATCATCTCCACAGTATCTGTCTGCGCTTCACTGCTCTCCTCGCTGCTCCGGGATTCCTTACCGCTGCCCATGCCGAACATGCCGGTGATCTTTCCCACAAAAAAGATGATGATGCAGCAGATCACAAGTCCCGCCACCACCGTCAGAATGGTCGTCACGCGCTCCACCTTGGGGTTATAGTCCTCCTCGTAGTCCTCCTCCGGGTATTCCTCCTCGAGAGAGCCGGTGTCGCTCTTTAAGCGCATCGCCTCCTCCATGGAGTCCCTGCGGTCGGTCTGACGCTTGATCTGCGCAATATCCCTGTCTGTAATATACCGGGTGGCTGCTTCCTCATCCGGATCGTTACGGACTACAAAATCATCGTCCGGGTACAAAAGCGACTGCTTCAGATCCTCGATCAGCTCTCCCATGGACTGATAGCGCCTGTCCGGGCTCTTCTGGCAGCACTTTAAAACAATCTGCTCCACGCTGGTGGGAATCTCCGGCACAAATTCCTTGGGGGAGGGAAGCTCCTCCTGTATGTGCTTGATCGCTATGGCAACCGTGGTCTCACCGTTGAACGGCACCCTGCCGGTCAGCATTTCAAACATGGTGATGCCTAAGGAGTAAATGTCGCTCTTTTCATCACTGTATCCGCCCCTTGCCTGCTCGGGGGATGTATAGTGTACCGACCCCATCACGTTGGAGGTGATGGTATTGCTGGTCGCTGCCTTGGCAATACCGAAGTCGGTAACCTTAACCTTTCCTTCTTTGGAAATAATGATGTTCTGGGGCTTGATGTCCCTGTGAATAATGTGGTTGTTGTGCGCCGCCTCAATGCCCATGGAGACCTGAATTGCGATGCTCACAGCCTCCTTATAGGAAAGTCTCGCCTTCTTCTCAATGTATTTCTTTAAGGTGATACCCTCCACTAACTCCATGACAATATAGTAAATGCCGTTCTCTTCACCCACATCATAGACATTTACGATGTTCGGGTGCATCAGACCCGCCGCTGCCTGCGCTTCCACGCGGAACTTGGAAACAAAATTTTCATTTTCGGAAAATTCCTGTTTCAGAACCTTGACAGCCACGAAACGGTTCAACTTATGGCACTTTGCTTTATAGACATCGGACATGCCGCCCGTCCCGATCTTTTCCAGGATCTCGTAGCGGTCTCCTATCATCATTCCAATCTTAATCATGCAACAAACTCCTTACTTATTCTGCAAACGGCTCAATCAGCACTACCGAAATATTATCCTTACCGCCGTTATTGTTGGCGGCCTTGACCAGTTCCTCCGCTTTTTCCACAATGTCCCTCTGTCCGTTCAGTATCATACGGATCTCCTCATCCTCAAGCATGTTGGTCAGACCGTCGGAGCACATCAGCACAACTTCATCCTGCTTAAGCTCCACATTAAAAAAGTCGATGTCGACCGTATCTGCGGCACCGATTGCCCTTGTAATGATATTCTTGTCACGATGGGTTCTTGCATCCTCCCTGTCGAGGCCTCCCATGCGGACCATCTCCTCCACCAGCGAGTGATCTCTGGTGATCTGTGTGATTTTCTCGCCGATCACATAAAGCCTTGAGTCCCCCACATTTGCCACCCGCAGAAATCTTCCCATGCAGGTTGCCGCCACCACCGTGGTGCCCATGCCGCTCAGATCTTCGTTTTGCGCCGCCAGCTTTATGATGCGTTCATTTGCAACTTCAATTGCCCTTTTCAATATCTTTTCCGGGTTCACCTCAAGGGAATCCCGGATTTCCTGCACCATGGTCTCCACCGTGCACTTGGAGGCGTAATCTCCTGCCTTGTGGCCTCCCATTCCGTCCGCAACAATAAACACATTAGGCAGATTTCCCACCGGTCTCTCCGAGGTATAAACGTAATCCTGATTCACTTTTCGTCTCTTTCCGATGTCGGTCAGGGAAAATGTCTTTAACACAATCCGCCTCCTCATTGCTGCATATGCCGTCTGCGAAGCTGCCCGCAGGCACCGTCGATATCCCGGCCCATTTCTCTTCTTATAGTAACATTAATTCTGTTTTTTTCAAGTTTATTTTTAAACGCTATAATCCGCTCCGCCTCGGACTGCACGAAATCCCGCTCCTTTATGGGATTGACCGGAATCAGATTCACATGGCAGTGAAGCGGGCCCGCAAGCGCCGACAGCTCCGCCGCATCCTCGTCCGTGTCGTTGACGCCGCCCACAAGACTGTACTCAAACGTGATCCGCCGCCCTGTTTTGGAAAAATAGTCCGCGCATGCCCGCATCAGTTCATCGATGGAATACCGGTTTGCAATGGGCATCAGCCTGCGCCGCTTTTCATCCGTGGTCGCATGAAGGGACAGCGCGAGCGTGATCTGTAACCGCTCCTCCGCCAGCCGGTAGATGTAGGGCACCAGACCGCAGGTGGAAACCGTAATGTTCCGCTGGCTGATATGAAGCCCCTTCTCGTCCGTCAGAAGCCTCAGAAAACGCAGCAGATTCTCATAATTGTCAAAGGGCTCCCCCGTTCCCATGACCACCACATTGCTGACCCGCTCACCCGTCAGCCTCGTGATGGCATAGATCTGATCCAGCATCTCCGAGGGAAGCAGGTTCCTCTCCAGACCGTCCAGCGTGGAGGCGCAGAAACGGCACCCCATCCGGCAGCCCACCTGGGAGGAAATGCAGACGGAATTTCCGTGTTTGTACTTCATCCAGACACTCTCCACCACATTCCCGTCCGCAAGCCCGAACAGAAACTTTTTCGTCCCGTCGATCCTTGATTCCTGCATATCCACCGGCGTGAGGGAAGTGTAGGAAAAATGCTCCTCCAGCACCCTTCTGAACTCCTTGGACAGATTGGTCATCTCCGCAAAGCTTCTCGCCTGCTTTCCGTGCATCCAGTCATAGAGCTGCGCGGTGCGGAAGGGTTTCTCTCCCAGATTCGCGATCTCCGCGGCAAGCTCCTCGCCTGTCATGGATTTTATATCCTTTTTCTCCTCCGTCGTTTCCATTCCTAAAGTCCTCTTTTCAGCTTTGCAAAGAAAAAGCCGTCCGTATCGTGGATTCCGGGCAAAAGCTGCATATATCCTTCCTTTGCCGTCTCCGTTTTTGGAAAGCCGCGCAGCGCAGGCTCCACCGTGACGGGCGTCAGGGAAAGCTCCTTCTGCATCCAACTGACCATATCTTCATTTTCTGCCCGGTTGATGGTACAGGTGCTGTATAAAAGCGTACCGCCCGGCTTCAGATACCGGACTGCCTGTCTTAAAATGTCCTTCTGCAGTTCTGTGATCGCCGTCAGGTTTTCCTTCGTCTGGCGGTATTTGATATCCCGCTTTTTACCGATCACGCCAAGTCCCGTGCAGGGTACGTCCGCCAGCACCACATCCGCGCTTTCAAGGCTTTTTTCATCCGGCACCGTGGCATCCCAGACCCGGATGCTCACATTTTTGCATTTGAGCCGTTCTATGGTCTCCTCGATCAGCGACACCTTGTACGCCGAGACATCCCTCGCCTCCACAAAGCCGTTATCTCCCGCATACTCCGCCGCAAGAGCCGTCTTGCCGCCCGGTGCGGCACATACGTCAAGCACCCGGTCGCCCTCCCGGATGCCCGCCGCCGAAACAGCCAGCATGGAGCTTGCATCCTGCACGGTAAACAATCCGCCCTCAAAGCCCGGAAGCGTTGCAATGTTGTCACAGTTCTCCAGATAAAAGGCATCCTCCGCATAAGGGTGCCGTTTCACCCGCACGCCGCGCTCCGAAAATTTTTGCAGCAGATCCTCCCTGTCCTTTGCTCTCCCGCAAAACCGGATTGTCACCGGTCTTACCGCAAGAAGCCCGCCGAGGATCTTTTTTGTGGTCTCGTAATCATACTGTTCCAGAAAATGCTCTGCCATCCACTCCGGGACGGAGTATGTGACCGAAAGAAAACGAACCGGCTCCTGCTCCTCGGACGGCATGCCGAGTGTGTCCTTCCTCGCCGCAAGCTGTCTCAACACACCGTTCACAAAGCCCTTCAGGTTATAGAACTTCCGCTTGCCCGCAAGCTTCACCGCCTCGTTGATGGCAGCCGCATCCGGCACACTGTCCATATACAGGATCTGGTAAGCGCTCATGCGGAGGAGACATCTGATCAGCGGCTTCATTTTCCCGGTCGGCGTGCTGGAGATCTTGTCAAGGTGGTAATCAAGCTCGATCTGACGCTCTATGGTTCCCTCGAACAGACGCTTGATAAAAGCTTTCTCCTGACCGGACAGATAATCATATTTTGTCAATACATCCTTTATAAGCCTGTGGGAATATGCCTCTCTTCTCTCCACGGAAAGCAGCATATCCAGCACAAGCTCCCTGTCATTGATCCCGGGCATGGTCAGTCTCTTCTCCTGTTTCCGCCAAACAATAAGATCAGCCGCAAAAGCTGCAAAATGGAGGAGGCGGCAGCCGCCACATAGGTCATCGCCGCTGCGGTCAACACCTTTCTCGCCCCCGCTGCCTCCTGTGTTCCCAGCATGCCGCTTGTCTCCATGGCAGCCATTGCCCGTCTGGAGGCGTCAAACTCCACCGGCAATGTCACAAGCTGGAACAGGACCGCGAAGGCAAACGCCCAGATACCAAGCTGGATCAGCGTCTGATTCCAGCTCAGGATGATTCCCAGAATAATCAGGGGCATGCCCAGATAGCTTCCCAGATTGGCAACCGGAACCAGAGCCGAACGAAACCGCAGGAACGCATAGTTTTCATGGTGCTGCTTTGCATGCCCGCACTCGTGGGCTGCCACCGCCACCGCGGTCACTGTGCTGTAATTGAAATTCTCATAGGAAAGATTGACGGTCTTGCTGCGCGGATCGTAATGATCCCCGCCACCCCTTTGCAGGCAGCGCACCTGTACGTCATAGATGCCCGCATCCTGCAAGATCTGTGTCGCCGCCTGCGCGCCGGTCAGACCTCTGGCATTGCGTACTCCATGATACTTTTTCATGGAACTGTTTACCCACGCGCTGGTGATCAGACAAAAGACCGCGCCGATCAGCACCAGCACATAGGTCGGATCAAAATAGTAATAATAGTATGGCATTATCATTTCCTCCTGTTCCGATCATGCTACCCCAGATGCATTCCCTTCTTCACCGCATTTCCGAGAAGAAAATCATGGGTACTCATTCTCTTTTTTCCCTCAAGCTGCAAGGAGCGGATCCGCAGGCTTCCCTGCGCACATTTTACGTCAAAGCTGTCCTTTCCCACGGCAACGACTTCGCCGTCTGCTCCGTCCGTGTTCCCGTCTTCGACCACATCCGCCTCCCAGACCTTAAGCTGCTTCCCCTCAAAGAAGGTGTAGGCGCTGGGCCATGAGTTTAAGCCCCTCACCAGACGCTCCAGCTCTGCCGCGCTCTTGGAAAAATCCATTCTTCCCATGGCCTTGTCAAGCATGACCGTGTGGGTGGCAAGCGCTTCGTCCTGCGGAACAGGTACCAGCTTTCCCTGCTCCAGAAGCGAAAGGGTCTCCACGATCGCCTCGGCTCCCAGAACCGCCAGCTTGTCAAACAGGGTCTCCCCCGTCTCCTTTGCATCCAGCACCATTTCCTTCTGATACAGAATATCTCCCGTATCCACGCCCTCATTCATCTGCTGGATCGTAACGCCGCTCTTTTCCTCGCCGTTTATAACCGCCCACTGGATCGGGCTGGAGCCGCGGTACTTCGGCAGCAAGGATGCATGGATATTGAGACACCCGTACTTTGGCATATCCAGAATTTCTTTTGACAAAATCTGTCCGAACGCAGCGACCACAAATACATCCGCGGGGTAGTTTTTAAGCTCCGCCACCGACTCCGGCCGCTTGATCCGCACCGGCTGCAGCACGGGGATCCCCGCCTTCACCGCATACTCCTTCACCGGTGAGAAAAACAGCTTGTCACTGCGTCCCTTCGGTTTGTCCGGCTGTGTCACCACCGCAACGATCTCATGCCCCGCCTTGCAGAGCGCATCCAATGCGCCCACCGCAAAATCAGGGGTTCCCATAAATACTATCTTCATTTTCTATTCCTCATCCTCATCGGGCTTCACATCATGCAGTCCACCCTGTGCCTTCTCCACATAGAGATGTCCGTCCAGATGCTCCAGCTCATGGCAGATTGCCCTTGCCAGAAGCTCCGTGCCCTCCAGTTCAAAGGGGTTCATGTCGATGTCCAGTGCGACCGCCTTCACATAGTTTGGCCTTGTCACGATCCCATATTTTCCGGGCACGCTCAGGCATCCCTCCTGACCGGTCTGCTCTCCGCTTGTTTCCACAATTCTGGGATTGATGAGCACATAGGGATCCTCACCTGTGGTATCGATCACAACGATCCGTTTCAGGATACCCACCTGCGGTGCCGCAAGTCCCACGCCGTTTGCCTCGTACATGGTATCGAACATGTCCTCGATCAGCTCGCGCACTCTCGGCGTCATCTCCTTTACTTCCTTACATTTCTTCGTTAAGACCTCGTCCCCTATCTCTCTGATGTTTCTCAGTGCCATATGATTTCCACTCCTTATTCTTTAAAAGGTGTTGACCGGATCAAAGTCTATCTGCATGGACTCATTCCTAAGCTGCATGGACTGCACCCGTGATTCCAGGGTATCCTTCATCTCCACCAGTTTATCATACTTTTCGTATTTTACATAGAAAACAAATCTAAAAATATCGTTAACCTTTCCTAACGCCGCCGCTGCCGGCCCGATCACCAGAAGTCTCTTTGCCGGGGGCTCCTCCTTTCGGACAAACTCCCTCGCAAGCGCCGCAAGCTGCCCTGCAAGCGCCGCCCCCTTCTCTTCCTCCTTTGAAAAGATCTGCACCGCCATCATATGGCAGACGGGCGGGTAGCGCAAAAGCTCCCGGTAGAGGATTTCTTCCTCATAGAAGCCCTCATAGTCCTGCTTTGCGGCATGTACGATGCTGTAATGCTCCGGCTGGTAGGTCTGGATGACCACCTCGCCCGGAAGGGTGCCCCGTCCCGCTCTCCCCGCCGCCTGCGTGAGAAGCTGAAAGGTTCTCTCTCCCGCCCGGTAGTCGCCCACCGACAGGGACAGATCCGCCGCCAGCACACCTACAAGAGTCACATTGGGGAAATCGTGTCCTTTTACGATCATCTGTGTGCCGATCAGCACATCCGCCTCCCCCGCCGCAAAGGCGGACAGGATCCTCTCGTAACCATCCTTGTCCCTTGTGGTATCCGCATCCATGCGAAGCACCCTCGCCTTGGGGTATTTTTCCTTCAGTTTGTCCTCTATCTGCTGTGTTCCCGCCTTGAAGCCCGAGATATAGGGCGAGCCGCAGGAGGGACATCTTTTTACGGCGGGCTCCTCATAGCCGCAGTAATGGCAGATCAGTCTGCCGCCCCTATGCTCGGAGAGAGAAACGTCGCAATGGGGACATTTCATCACATGCCCGCAGGCTCTGCAGGAAATAAAACCCGCATAGCCCCTTCTGTTGATAAACAGCATACTCTGCTGTCCCTTTTCCAGGCGATCCTCCAGAAGCTCCTGCAATTTCCTGCTGAAGATGGAACGGTTTCCCGCTTTCAGTTCTTCCCGAAGATCCACGGTGTAAACGGCCGGCAGACATCCGCCCGTCAGTCTCTCCGTTAAAGTAAAGAGCGTGTACTCTCCTTTTTTCACCCGGTAATAGGCTTCCATGGAGGGTGTTGCCGATCCCAGCACCACGCTCGCCCCATGCATCTTTGCAATCTCGCATGCGGTCTCCCTGGCATGGTATTTCGGCGTTCCCTCGCTCTTGTAGCTGCTCTCATGTTCCTCGTCAATCACGATCAGTCCGATGTTGGGGAACGGTGTAAACAAAGCGGATCTCGGGCCGATGATCACATCGATCTCTCCCCGTTTTGCCCGCTCACACTGATCGTACTTTTCCCCCGCAGAAAGGGTGGAGTTCATCACGGACACCCTGTCCCCGAACCGGGTATAGAACCTGAGCAGGGTCTGGTAGGTCAGGGCAATCTCCGGGATCAGCACGATCGCCTGTCTCCCTCTTTCCAGTATCCCCTCGATCAGATTCATGTAAACCTCTGTTTTTCCGCTTCCGGTGATGCCGTGAAGCAGATAGGTCTTTTTGACACCCTCATCGAAATTCTTCAGAACCGTATCCACCACATTCTGCTGTGCCGGGGAAAGCTGCCTGCGCTCCGCCGTACCCGCCCGCAGCTTCACAGGGTTTCGCAGGCTGGTCTCCCGCTCCACCCGGACAAGCCCCTGCTCCGTGAGCGCCCGCAATGTCTGTGGGCTGATATGCAGTTTGCCCGTTACAAGCGGATACGGCAGGCAGGTCACCTGCCGCAGCGCCGCAAGAAGTCTTGCCTTCGCAGGCTGATGCTTTTGTTCGCACAGCTCCTGTGCCTGTCTTGCCGTCTCCTCGTCCACGGACAGACTCACCGTCTTTTTCTCAAGCGCCCGCACCGCCTGCTTTGCGGGCAGTACGGTTTTTAATGCCTGTATCATGGTGGAGCCGTAATTGCGCTTCAAAAAAGCCGCAAGCCGGATCTGCTTCTCCTCCACCGAAACCCCTCCGGGCACCACGCACTCCAGCTCCTTGATCCTCGCCGTATCAAACTGGGGGGTATCCCCGATGGCGGTCACATAACCCTTCAGCTTCTTATTTGCCGCCCCGAACGGCACAATGACACACATGCCCTCCCTAAGCGTCCCCCGCATTGCGTCCGGTATCCGGTACTGAAAAGGACGGTCAACCTTTTCATGTGCAATATCCACGATCACATCGGCATAGATCCCTTCCATCCCGTCTCCTTACCTGCCTGCCAGAATATCCGCGATCAGATCTCTCTCATCCATAGGATATTTGACGCCCTTGATCTCCTGATAGTCCTCATGTCCTTTTCCCGCCAGCACAATGATGTCACCCGGCTCCCCGTGTGCAATGGCGTAAGCAATCGCCTGCTTCCTGTCGCAGATCTCCACGTACTTTCCGTCCGTCTTTGCCATGCCGGTCTTGATGTCCTCGATAATCGCCTGCGGTTCCTCAAAGCGGGGATTATCCGATGTGATGATGGTCAGATCCGCCAGTTTTCCGCTGACCTCTCCCATCTCATAGCGCCGTATCTTGGAGCGGTTTCCTCCGCAGCCGAACACACACACCAGTCTGTGGGGCTCGTATTCCCTGAGGGATTTCAAAAGACTCTCCAGACTCATGGCATTGTGGGCGTAATCGATGAGCAGGGTAAACTGATCCGACACCTTCACCATCTCAATGCGCCCTCTCACCTTCGCCGCCAGAAGCGCCCGCTTGATATCCTCCTCGGAAACGCCGAAATGCCTGCAGATTGCCATGGCGGTCAGCGCATTATACACGCTGAATTTTCCGGGAGTGGTCACCTCCACTCTCATATTGAGCAGTCCCGTAACGGAAAAAGCAACACCCAGCTCCCCGGGCTTCTTTACAAGTGTCAGATCCGTGGCGCGCAGGTCGTTCTGCTCTCCCATTCCGAATTTTTCCAAAATACAGGTATGTCCTGCCGTCACCGCATCACAGTGCACATCATCCCCGTTTACGATGCCGATTTTACACTGGCGGAACAGCATCCCCTTGCAAGCCAGATATTCTGCGAAATCCGCATGCTCCCCGGTGCCGATATGATCCGGCTCCAGATTGGTAAAGATACCGTAATCAAAAACAAATCCCTGCGTGCGGTGCAGCTTGAGCCCCTGGGAGGAAACCTCCATCACCACCGTATCGCAGCCCGCCTCCACCATCCTTGCAAAGTACTCCTGCACCAGATAGGATTCGGGCGTCGTGTTGCCCGCATGGATATGGGTATCCCCGATGATGACCTCAATGGTGCCGATCAGTCCCACCTTATGTCCCGCATTTTCCAGAATCGATCTGACCAAATAGGTGGTCGTGGTCTTTCCCTTGGTTCCCGTGATGCCGATTACGGTCAGCTTCTCTGCCGGGTGTCCGAACCATGCCGCAGCGATGAACGCCATGGCGTACCGGGTATTTTCCACCCTGACCACCACAGGTGCCTTTCCGTTCTCTGAAAGCGCCACCTCCCGCTCCGTGATCAGCACGCCGGCTCCGGCGCCCGCAATCTCGTCCGCATGGTCGTGGCTGTCGTAGTTCATCCCCTTAATACAGATAAAAAGACAGCCCGGCGTCACCTTTCTGCTGTCATACACCACATCCGCCACTTCCGTGTCCGGATCTCCCTGTACGATTGTATACTCTAACCCTTCCAGCAATGTCTCCAGCTTCATAAACAAACCTCATTTCCCGCATAATTATTTTTATTTTACTCTATTTTGGAACTCTTTGCCACAATAAAATCAAAAAATGGCTGTCCGGAAGCCGAAACGCAAAGAAGCCCGAATCGCTTCGGGCTTCCCGCTTTTCTTATGAGGGGGGGGAGATAGTGATTTCATCAACTATCTGAAATATAATATACAGGCAAAATGTGTCCATTTTGTGTCCAAAAAATAAGAAAAAAATAAAATCTAGGAGAATGACTGCATCAAAAGCTGCATGCGGGTATTCCCCCGGTAGGTGTTGAGACCGAGCTGATATGCCACCGAAATCGCATACTCACAGCGTCCCCGGTAGAGCGCTTCCGCCGCCCCTTCTCCGAACCGTTCCTCCAGAAAAGCATGAAACCGGTCAAGCCCGCCGAAGTACAAAAGCTCATACCTCCTGCCGTCCTGCTCCACCTCATATCTGGCGAAGCTGCCGTTTGTTCCCATCTTGCTGCCGCTTCTGAAAATCACATTCTTCGTGGCAAAGAGGGGCTTCGGGTTTCCCGTCCCGAAAGGTTCCAAAACCGCCAGCTCCGCCGCCAGCTTTTCATTTGCATAAGAAAGCGGCATCGGCACATCAATATGGATCCTTGGGATAAAATCCTCCTCGGTAAGCCGGCAGTTTTCGTTGAGCCGCCTCCGCAGCGCCTCCACATTCTTCTCCTCCATGGACAGCCCCGCCGCCATCTTATGTCCGCCGTATTTGGTGAAGAGATCCCTGCATGCGGTCATTTCGTCATACATATGGTAGGCTTCTATGGATCTGCCGGAGCCCTTGACGCCCTCCTCTCCCCGGGTCAGTACAAACACGGGCTTTCCGTACCGCTCCCTGAGCCGTCCCGCAATGATTCCCGCAAGGCTTTCATGGCAGTCCGGCAGGAAGATCACCAGAACCTTATCCTCCCTGCCCTGTCCTTCCTCCACCAGACGCACCGCCTGTTCCACGCCGGAAAGGGTCATGGCTTTTCTGCTGTCATTCATCTCCTTCAGCTCACATGCCACCGTATACGCCATCCGGTCATCCGCAGCCGCAAGAAGCTCCAGCGCCCTCTTCGCCGTGTCCAGCCTGCCCGTCGCATTGAGGCATGGCCCCACCACAAAGCCGAGATGGTAGGAGGTCAGATCCTTAGGCTCGATCCCGTTTACCTGCATCAGCGCCCGCATGCCCCTGCACGGCTTTGTGTGCAGGCGTTTCAGCCCCTCCTTTACGATGATCCGGTTTTCATCCAGAAGCTCCATCACATCGCAGACCGTTGCCACTGCGGCAAGCTGCAGAAATTCATCCAGCAATTCCTGTTTTTCTTCGGGCGGCAGCTTTGCCCTGCGGAACAGGAGTTCCACCAGCTTGTATGCCACCACCGCCCCACAGATGCCCTTGTAGGGATAGGTGCATTCCGTCCTCTTTGGATCCACCACCGCAGCCGCGAGCGGTAAAAGTTCCTCCCTCATCCCATCATGTTCCCTGTAAGGCACTTCATGGTGATCCGTCACCACCACCGTCATGTTCCGTTCCACGGCAAGAGCGATCTGTTCCGCTGCCGCAATTCCGTTGTCACAGGTCACGATGGTGTGCACGCCCTCCTTACAGGCATCCTCAATCAGCCGCTCACTCAGTCCGTAGCCGTCCTTGATCCGGTGCGGTATCACCGTGTCCACATGGGCGGAGAGCGCCCCCAGTCCTTTTGTCAGGATATGTGCCGCGGTGATGCCGTCCACATCATAGTCGCCGATCACCCGCAGCTTCTTCCCACTGCGGATCTCGTCCTCGATAATGGCGGCGGCATCCTCCATGTCAAGCATCAGCTCCGGCGGATACATGTCCAAAAAAGTGCCGTTTAAGAACTTCTCCACTTCTTCCTCAGACAAAATATCCCTGTTACGGATAATGCGCGCCGTAACAGGGGTAATATGAAATTTTTTGCTCCAGGCGTCGAAATCAGCTTTCTTCGCCGCAACAAACCATTTTCCCATTTTGTTTATTTGTCACCCTTCTGCGGAATCATCCTGCAGAGTACATAATACAGACTTCCGGCAATGAAGATGGAAGAATATGCGCCACAGATGATACCCACCATCAAAGGAAGCGCAAACTCACGGATTGCCGTAACGCCCAGAATATACAGCACCGCCACCATGATGAAAGTCGTCAGTGAGGTGAAAAGGCTTCTGGAAAGGGTCTCCGTGATGCTCTCGTTGATAACCGATTTCAGATCCGACTTGCCCATCACGACAAAGTTCTCGCGGACGCGGTCAAAGATTACGATGGTCGCGTTGATGGAGTATCCCACGATGGTCAGAATGCAGGCAATGAAGGTACTGCCCACGGACACCTTCGCCACCGCGTAGAAGGCAAGCACCACCAGCACATCATGTAACAGTGCAGCCACACTGCTGATGCCGAAACGGATATCCTTGAAGCGCACGCGGATATAGATCAGCATACATACAATAGCTACGCAGACCGCAAGGATGGTATCCCGCTTCATCTCGCCGGAGATGGTGGAGCTGATGGTCTCGGTCACGATCTGATTCTCGGAAATGCCAAACTCCGAAGCAAACATCTCCTCCATCGCCGTACGCTGGTCAAGGCTCATGGCATTGCTCTTGAACACGACCTCATTTGTGCCCTGCACAGGCTGCGGCTGCACGGAGCTGCCGGTAATGGCTTCCATCTTGGGGATCACCTCTGTCTCAATGTCGGAAAGTGTCAGTTCCTCATTGAAGGTGACGGTCACGGAAGTACCGCCCACAAAATCAAGGCTGTAATTCAGTGCCTTTCCGTCGTTTACCTTGTTCACGCCCATCACCACAAAGCCGCCCAGGATCAGTGCAAGGGAAATGCCAAAAAAGATTGCTTTTCTGCCCACAAAATCAAAGGACTTGTGTTTCTTTGCCACGCCATACCACTTCTCCGAGGTACAGCCCAGCGCGTACAGTGCGCGCATCAGCCATCTTGTCACAAAAAGCGCCGTAAACATGGAAAGGGCAATACCAAGCACCAAAGTCTGGGCAAAGCCTCTGACAGAGCCGGAGCCCATTACCCAGAGCACGATTGCCGCAAGCAGGGTGGTCACATTGCCGTCCACGATGGCGGACATTGCTTTGTCAAAACCGATCTTCACCGCGGACTTCACCGTTTTGCCCGTGGCGAGCTCCTCCCTGATACGGGCAAAGATAATCACGTTTGCATCCACCGCCATACCGATGGAGAGGATGATACCCGCAATGCCGGGCAGCGTCAGGGTCAGTCCGAAGCCGTTGATCAGAAGCACCACTAACGCCGTGTATAACAGGAGCGCAAGGCTCGCCGCAAAACCACAAAGGAAATAAACCGCGATCATAAACACCACGATCACGCCAAGACCGATTGCCGCCGCCTTGATGCTGGTCGATACCGCCTCAGAACCAAGCTGCGCGCCCACTACCTTGGAATGCAGCTCGGTCAGCTCCAGCTTCAGACCGCCGATGCGGATCTGGGAAGCCAGCTTGTCCGCAGATTCATAGGTAAAGTTACCAGTGATCTGTGCCGTGCCGTCCGTCAGGGGCTGCGCTACGGTGGGCGCACTTAAGAATGTACCGTCGTAGTAGATTGCGAGAGTCTCACCGCTTGCCGCCGCTCTTGTGGTAGCGTCCGCAAACTTCTGCTTTCCAGCCTCCGTCATGGTCAGGTTGACACAGAAGGAGCTGTTGCCGGTAAGGGAATCCTTCATGGAACCCGCCTGCGCGCTCTCCACATCCGTACCGTAAAGTGCGATGGAGCCGTCCGCCTCCAGTTCCTCAATCGTTTTGTTCAATGTATAAGAAAGAGAATAATTTCCGTCCGCATCCACCTGATAGCCCTGGGTGTAATTGTCCGTACCGTCTGAGCCCTTCTGGTAGATGAAATACAGCGTACCGGGTTTGCCCAGCTCCTCCAGAATGGCATTGGCATCCGACACACCGGGGATCTCAATATTGATCCGGTCGCTGCCCTCCTGATATACCAGTGCTTCCGTGCTGTATTTATAGACACGCTGCTGCAGCTTTCCGATGGTGTCCTGCATATCGGCCTGACTGGGTGCCCCGTCTCCCTCCACCTGATAGGTGATGCTGACGCCGCCCGCCAGATCAAGACCCAGCGTAATATCGGACGCGGAGGCCGTTCCCTCCCCGTCAATACCCTTCAGATCCACATAGGTCACTCCCGCCAGCACCAGAAAAAACGCTAACAGGATTGCAATTGCTCCGCTCTTTTTCATTGGTTACTTTCCTCCTCTTGCTGCTCCTCGTACTCCGCCTCCGCAGCCTTCAACATGATCGCACATTCTATTCTCTTGCGCTGCAGTTCGCAGCCCACATCATATGCATCATTGATATTTCCGTGAAAATTATAGGAATTTGCCGCACAGCCGCCGCTGCAATAGAACTTTGCAAAACATTTTTTGCATTTGTCCTTAGCATATACGTTGCAGCACTTAAATTCGTCCCTTAATTCTGTGTTGACGATTCCTTCCTCCACATTTCCCATCAAAAACTGCTCCTGCCCCACAAACTGATGGCAGGGATACAAATCTCCCCAGGGCGTCACCGCCAGATATTCCGTGCCCGATCCGCAGCCGGAAAGCCTTTTTGCAACGCAGGGACCTCCCTCAAGGTCGATCATAAAATGGAAGAAGTTAAAGCCCCTTCCCTCTTTTCTGCGCCGTATCATCTCGGCTGCCAGTCTGTCGTATTCTTCCTTCAGTGCGGGAATATCCTCCTCGCGGATCGCATACCAATCCTCCGGCTTTGCCACAACCGGCTCCACGGAAATCTGCTTGAAGCCCAGATCCGCAAGATGCAGCACATCATTGGCAAAATCCAGATTATTGTGGGTGAAGGTTCCCCTCACATAGTAATTCATCTGGCCGCGGCTCTCCGCCACCTTCTGAAACTTGGGAACGATCACATCATAGCTTCCCTGCCCGCCTCTGAACGGACGCATCTTGTCGTTGACTTCCTTCCTGCCGTCGATACTCAGAACGATGTTTGCCATCTCTCTGTTGGCAAACTCCATGATCTCATCATTCAAAAGCACACCGTTGGTGGTCAGGGTGAAACGGAACTTTTTGTTGTTCGGCTTCTCCAGACTTCTGCCGTACTCCACCAGATCCTTCACGACCTGCCAGTTCATGGTCGGTTCCCCGCCGAAGAAGTCCACCTCAAGGTTCACCCGGTTTCCCGAATTGGCAACCAGAAAATCCAGCGCCTTCTTGCCCACCTCAAAGCTCATGAGCGCTCTCCTGCCGTGGTACTCACCCTCCTCGGCAAAGCAGTAACGGCACGCCAGATTACAGTCATGCGCAATGTGCAGGCAGAGTGCCTTCACCACCGTCTGTCTCTTTTTGAAATCAAAAATGTAATTCTCGTAGATGTCCGGCGCAAAGAGCTGTCCCTGTTTCTCAAGCTCCAGCACTTCCTCCACCGCCTCCTCCACCTCTTCGGGCGGATAGGGTTTATTCACACAGCCCAGCACTGCAGCCTTGATGACCTCCGGCTCCTTGATGCCCTCTGCCACCAAAGGCTCCACCAGCTCGATCATGTCATAGACGATATCATCCACCACATGAACGGAGCCGCTGTTGACATCCAGCACGATGTTGTAGCCATTGTTTTTGTATTGATGTATCACGATATATTCCTCTTCTTCAAAATACTGTTACATAAATGAAGCAGCGACCGGGATCGCTGCTCTCTGATGATCACTTGTTGATTACCAGTACTTACTTGATCTTTTCACAACTCTGGTTGCCCACTGTGCAGGATGTCTTGCATGCGGACTGGCAGGATGTCTGGCATTCGCCGCAGCCGCCCTTCTTCATGGACTCCTTGAAATCTCTCGTATTCAATGTTTTGATATGCTTCATAAAATAAGTGCCTCCTTAACTACTGTAAGAACCTGATACCTGTGTAGTATAGCATAATTTTCTTGTTTGTAAAAGGTTTTTTTATATTTTGACTAAAAAACCGTAACAGTTCAGCCATGGACATGGCAGCGAGCCAAAATCATGCTTGCATAATTTTGCAAGCAGATATGTTCATGAGCTGAGCGCCGATTCATGAGCAAAGAAAGTCGCGGAGCGACGGAGAGCGTAATCACGCGGCTTTGCGAATGGCGCGGGCTGAACTGTTATCGGCAGCCTAGCTCACCATCCCCCCCAGCATGCCGCTCCCTGCGCAGAGTACAAGCACACTGAAGAAATTGGACGCCACATCCTTGAAGGAATGGTTCACCGCCAGCGACACCGCCACCAACACCGCAAAATAAATGCCTCCCATCAAAAGCCCCCAGAGAAACTTCCTCGTCTTCTGTTTTTTCCCCATCCGAAAGCCCGCCAGAAAATTAACCCCTATGTATAAGAAAATAATCACCACGGACACCGTCTTCTCCGAGAGGGAAAAACGGTACACAAGCAGTGCGAGCACAAGCAGCAGGCCGGCTGTCAGCAGATAGGAAAGCAACAGATTTTTCAACACCTTCTCCATTCATCCTCCTTCCCATTTCCGAACAAAATCTGTTTTTTCTGTAAAATTATATGTAGCGGTTCCCGTAATCTTGACAATCCTGCGGCTGTTATTGTATTATTTTCTATAACTGTCAATTACAAATCAAAATACAAAGGAGTGAGTTTTTTTGGATACCTCTGGTGTCATACAACTGATTGTTCTGTTTATCCTGATTTTTCTGTCCGGCTTCTTTTCCTCTGCTGAGACTGCGCTCACCACGGTCAACCGTGTGAAGATGCGCACGCTGGCGGACGAGGGCAGCAAGCGGGCCGCGACGGTAAACAAAATAATCGAGCGATACAGCAAAATGCTGTCGGCGGTTCTGATCGGTAACAATATTGTAAACTTAAGCGCCTCCTCCCTCGCCACCACGTTTGTGATCCGGCAATGGGGAAATGCCTATGTGGGCGTGGCAACCGGTGTGCTGACACTGATTGTCCTGCTCTGCGGCGAGATTCTTCCCAAGAACTGGGCGCGCTTGAATTCCGAAAAGATATCCCTTGCCTATGCCGGTATCATATACGGTCTGATGAAGCTGCTCACGCCCGTTATCTTTGTGGTGGATGCACTGGCAAACGGCATTCTGCATCTGCTCCATATGGACGCGAACGGCAAGAACGATACCATTACGGAAAATGAATTGAAAACCTATGTGGATGCGAGCCATGAGGACGGTGAAATCGAATCCGAGGAGCGTGAGCTGATCTACAATGTATTCGAGTTTTCCGATACCTGTGCAAAAGACATTATGATTCCCCGGGTGAACATGGTTACGGTCAGCACGAAGGACTCCAGCAAGGAACTGCTCGCCATATTCAAGGAATCCCTCTACACCCGCATTCCTGTCTATGACGAGGACAAGGACTGCATGGTCGGCTTTATCAATATCAAGGACTTTTTCCTTGCCCGTGATAACGCCCCCGCAAACACCAACATTCCCCTCGAACCGCTGATCCGGGATGCCTACTACACCTACGAATACAAAAAGACGGCGGATCTGCTTTTGGAGATGCGCGAAAAATCCATGAGCGTCGCCTTTGTCCTGAATGAGTACGGCTCAACCATGGGCATGATTACCCTTGAGGATCTTTTGGAGGAGCTGGTCGGAGAAATCCGGGATGAATATGACGACGACGAGAAAGAACTGATCCAGAAGGTCGGTGACCGGAGCTACCTGATCGAGGGAAGCATGAACCTTTCCGATATCAATGATGTGATCGGCACAGAGCTTGACTCCGAGGACTACGACTCCATCGGCGGCATCATCATCGGACAGTTGAACCGCCTGCCGGAGGACGACGAAACCGTAACGCTTGAGGATGGCACCACCCTTCAGGTAAAGGGGCTTGAACAAAACAGGATCGTACATGTGCTGCTTACGCTTCCTCCGAAAGAGGATCCCGCTGCGACCGACGAGACATCTGAACATAAAGAGACGGAAGCTGATTAACAGCTTCCGTTTTTCTTTCCGAACAGTACCGTAACTTCCGTTCCCTTTCCGATCTCGCTTTTCAGATTGATGGACGCGCCCATCTGCGCAATGATATGCTTTACAATGGCAAGACCCAGTCCCGTTCCTCCGTTGGATTTGGAACGGCTCTTGTCCACCCGGTAAAACCGCTCAAACACTCTCTCCTGCGCATCCGCAGGGATTCCGATTCCCGTGTCCTTCACCCGCAGTTCCACGCCCTCCTGTGTGTTGCGTGTGCTCACTATGACGCTTCCGTTTTCGTTGTTGTAACGGATCGCGTTATCACACAGGTTGTAAAGAAGCTCCTCCACCATCTGCCTGTTCGCCTCAATCTGACAGGCTTCCCCCTCAAGCGTCAGAGAAACATGGTGCTTCTCCGCCGAAACCTGCAGCATGTCCACACAGGTCTGTGCGGCAAGATACAGGTTGACGTTCTCCTTCGCCGCCTCTTCCTCCTGACCGTCCAGCTCGGACAATCTGATGATATCGTTGATAAGGGTCAGCAGTCTGTTGGAATTTTTGTGAATACCTCTTGCAAACCGCCGCACATCCTCATCGGACGCCATTCCCGTTTCGATCAGCTCCGCATAACCCGAAATGGAAGTAAGCGGCGTTTTCAGCTCATGGGACACATTTGCGGTAAACTCCTGTCTGATCAGGGCATTTTTCATAATGTCCTCATGCTGCGTCTGAATCATGTTGATAAAAGGCTGCAGTTCCTCATAAGCGGCAATTTCATCCGTCTTATCCAGACTCTTCGCCAGCTGCTCGATCGGTGCCATCAGCCTCTTTGTCAGGAAATGGGACATGATCATACAAAGGATGATCAGCACAACCACGATCAGTGCGATCACCGGCATTGCCCTGTAAAAAATGCTCCAGATGCTGCCCGCCTCTCTGGACACACGCAGCACGCCGCCATCCTCCAAAAGTCTTGCATAGTAGAAGGTACTCCTCCGCATGGTATCGGAATGCCGGACGGATATGCCCTCTCCTTCTTCCCGCGCCTCCAACACCTCCGGTCTTCCGCTGTGATTGTCCATGGAACTGTTGTCCGCCTCGCTGTCAAACAGTACGCTTCCGTCCTCCCCGATGAGGGTCATACGAAACTGCGTGGTGTCCGTAAACGTTCCTTCCTTTGCCTTATTCAGAAACACTTCATCCGACATCAGCCCGGAATATGCCCTCAGATCCTCAATGATCTGGTCCCGGTACAATTCATAAAAGACGGCGCTGATCAGAAAAACGGTGGCAAAGATCGCCACCGTCGCAATTGCCATCAACTGAAAATTAATCTTCTTTTTCATAGGCTCCTTTTTACGCTTCCGTGTCAGACATGATATAGCCCACATTGCGGACTGTGCGGATCATACTTCCCGCACCCTTCAACTTCTGTCTGAGTGTTTTGATGTGCATATCCAACGTGCGGGATTCTCCTTCAAAATCCGTCCCCCACACCTTGTCCAGAATCACTTCCCTTGTAGTCACTATCCCTGCATTGATCATCAGAAGCTTCAACAATTCATATTCCTTGTAGGTGAGCTCACAGGGCTGCCCTTCCACCGTCACCGCATGCCGTTCCCTGTCAAGGGACACCGATCCCAGCGAGAGCACCTTCTCCTCATTTTCCCGCAGACCGCTTCTGCGCAGCAGTGCCTTTACACGGGAGATCAGTTCCATCACGCCGAAGGGTTTCGTCATATAGTCATCCGCCCCCATATCAAGCCCCTTCACCTTGTCAAGCTCCGTCGTCTTTGCCGTGACCATGATCACCGGAATCTGTCTGGTGTCAGGCTTGGCTCGCATCTTTTTCACGATCTCGAGACCGTCCTCATCCGGCAGCATCACATCCAGAAGCACCAGATCGGGTTTCTTTTCCACGAGTCTGTCAAAGAAATCCTTTGCGCACTCAAAATCCTCCACCTGATACCCTACGTTTTTCAAGGTAAAACTCTCGATTTCCCTTATGTTTCGGTCGTCCTCCACCACATAGATCGTTGACATCGCTCTCTCCCTTCCGCGGCTACGGCAACGTATATTTCTCCTTGTACGCCAGAACCTTGCCCTTGAATGCCAGATTGTCCCCTTCCTTCAGGGTATCCAGATATTCGTGGGTCTCAAAGCTGTCCTCATTCACCTGCAGCAGACACACGGCAATATTGCTGCAGTGATCCGCCACTCTCTCAAAGTTGGTCGTAATGTCGGACAGTACAAAGCCAAGTTCAATGGTACATTTGCCCTTGCGCAGGCGCTTCACATGTCTCTTCTTTACTTCTATATTCAATTGGTCAATCACCTCTTCAAGCGGCTCAACCAGCTCTGCCGTACTCAGATCATCCTGCTCGAAGGCAGCGATCGCGGTTCCCAGAATTTCCCGGATGGCGCCGCTAAACACCTGCAGCTCCTCCGTTGCCTTCTCCGAAAAATGCATGTCCTTCTGTGCCATCTCGTCGGCCGCTTCCTTTATGTTCAGTGCATGGTCGGAAATCCGCTCGAAATCCCCGATACAGTGCAGCAGAACGGAAAGCGTATGGCTCTCCTTCTCCGACAGATCCTTGCTGCTCACCTTCACCAGATAAGTGCCAAGCTCATCCTCAAAGCGATCCACATCCTTCTCCAGAACGGAGACCTCCTCCGCCTTCGCCGGGTCATACTGCTCTAAAAGAGACATTGCCGTATCCATGGCTCTCTGCGCGTAATGCGCCATGCTGATCGCCACCTGTCGGCTGCGGTCAATGGCAAGACCGGGCATCTCCAGAAATCGGGGATCCAGTGTCTTCAATTCACTCTCTACCTCTGAGAGGGTCTTTTCCCGCTCCTCCTTGGGAATCGTCAGATAAACCGCCTTCACCAAAAGCTGTGAGAACGGGAGCAGAACGATACATGCTGCAATATTAAAGGCAGAATGCACAATGGCAATCCCGAGGGGTGATGCCACGGATGACAAAAATTCAAACGGGAAGAATGCATTGATGGAATAGAAAACAATCATAAACAACGAGGTTTTCACGATGTTGTAATACAAATGCATCAACGCTGCTCTCTTTGCCGCACGGCTTGCGCCGATACTGGAAATCAGCGCCGTCACACAGGTTCCGATATTCTGACCCATGATAACCGGGATCGCTGTCGCGTAGCTCACGGCACCGGTCTTGGAAATCGCCTGCAAAATGCCGACGGATGCGGACGAGCTCTGAATTACCGCCGTCAGCACAAGGCCCGCCAGCAGACCCAGAATCGGATTGGAGAACATGGTAAGAATCTTCGTAAATTCCGGTACCTCGGCAAGACCGCCCACTGCCTCGCTCATGGTATCCATACCGATCATCAGTATGGCAAATCCCGCCATGATGCAGCCGATGTCCTTGCGCTTCTCCTTCTTGCAGAAGGTGATGAACACCACGCCGATGATGGCAAGCACAGGCGCAAAGGAGGACGGTTTTAAAATCCTGATAAAAAAGCTGTCTCCCTCAATTCCGGAAAGGCTCAACAGCCACGCCGTAATTGTGGTTCCCACATTGGCACCGATAATCACATTGACTGCCTGCTCCAGACGCATGATGCCGGAGTTCACGAATCCGACCACCATTACCGTCGTCGCGGACGATGACTGGATTACCGCCGTCACTCCGGTTCCCACCAGAAATGCCTTGAGGGGATTGTTTGTCAGCTTCTCCAGTATCATCTCAAGCCTTCCGCCGGACGCCTTGGAGAGTCCCTCTCCCATCAGGTGCATGCCATACAGAAACAGTGCCAGTCCTCCGACCATGGTCAGAAAATCAAAAAAATCCATCGTTTATTTCCTCGCTTGTTTTTCTACATAATTTTACCTACATTTGACATTCTACTACACATAAGTAAAATATGACAATGCTCTAAGTAAAATCTATGTAAAATTTACAGGCAAGGTTTGGATCAAAAGATTCTTACATCATCGATATCTCCGGTTTCGCGGAAGATTGCCCACTCCCCGATGTTGACCGCATGATCCCCGATCTTTTCCAGATACTTTGCGATCATCAGTACATCCACACAGTCGTCCGGGTCTTTTTTTCCGCTTCGCAGATCGCCGATCAGCTCCTCCTTGACCTTATTGAAAAGATCATCAATCACATCATCGAAGGCAATCACATCCTTTGCCGCCTCCATGTTCATATCCACAAAGGCCTCTATCGCTTCACCCACACTGCGCTTTGCCGCCTCGATCATCTGCGGCAGGCTGGCAGAAAAATCCTCCACATTCTGCATGTCCAGACGCAGGAAAAGCTCTGCCATATCCGACACATGATCTCCCACACGCTCAATGTCCGTCACAACCTTGAGCGCTGCCGAGACCGTCCTTAAGTCCCTCGCCACAGGCTGCTGTTTGGTGAGCAGGGTCAGGCATTTTGCCTCTATGCTGCGCTGCATGTCATTGATCACGCGGTCATTGGTTACAATCGCCTCAAGCGCCTCCCGATCCCGCTCCTTTAAAACCTCAAACAGTCTGTCGTAAACCTTCTCGATCTGCTCGCCCATATCCGACACGCTGCGCTTCAGCTCCTCTAATTCTTCCTCAAATAAAAGTCTCGGTGACATATCCTTTACCTCCCATCATCCGAATCGTCCTGTAATATAATCCTCAGTCCGCTTGTCCTGCGGTCTTGAGAAGATATTGTTGGTGGAATCCATCTCCACGACTTCGCCCACCAGAAAGAATGCCGTATCATCCGACACGCGGGCTGCCTGCTGCATATTGTGCGTCACCACAACCACCGTGTATTTCTTTTTCAGATCCTCCATCAGTTCCTCAATCTTAAGTGTGGAAATCGGATCCAGTGCGGAGGTTGGCTCATCCATCAGAAGAACCTCCGGCTCCACTGCAAGCGCCCTTGCAATGCAAAGTCTCTGCTGCTGGCCGCCGGAAAGACCTAACGCGGATTTTTTCAGTCTGTCCTTGACCTCATCAAAGATTGCCGCTCCGCACAGCGACATCTCCACGATCTCATCAAGCTTTGCCTTGCTCTTCACCCCATGAATCCGGGGTCCGTAGGCAATATTATCGTAAATGCTCATGGGAAACGGATTGGGCTGCTGGAACACCATGCCAACCTTTTTTCTGAGCAATGTCGTGTCAACCTTCGGGTCGTAAATGTTCTCTCCGTCAAGAAGAATCGTGCCGTCCACTCTCGCAATCGGCACCAGATCGTTCATGCGGTTCAAGCACTTCAAAAAAGTGGACTTACCGCATCCGGAAGGGCCGATAAATGCAGTGATCGCATTCTCCCTGATCTCCATATTCACATCTTTCAGCGCATGATTCTCACCGTAATGCAGGTTCAAATGCTGCACACTGATCTTACTGTCTGCCATATTTTCCTCATTTCCGCGCATGCTCTGCGCTCCTTTGCGTACTTGGTGCCGCCCTACTTTTTCCGGTTCACATCAAACTTACCCGCCACAAATTTTGCCAGGAAATTGATCCCCAGCACAATCACAAGCAGCACACAGCCTATTCCGAACGCCGTATCATATTTTCCGTTCTGCATCTGCAGGTAAAGCTCAATGGTAAGCGTACCGCTGGACTGGGTAAACTTTTCAAAGAATCCCGTAAGCCCCGGCTTCGGAAGATTTCTTCCGCTTCCCGAAGTGAAGAGTAACGCCGCCGACTCTCCCACGATACGGCCGATCGCCAGTATAACGCCGGTCAAAATTCCCGGCATGGCGGAGGGCAAAAGCACCGTCCTGATCATATACCACTTTGTAGCACCCATACCCAGCGCTCCACTTCTGTAGCTGTCCGGCACGGTCTTCAACGCCTCCTGCGTATTCCTTGTGATCAGCGGTAAAATCATAATGGTCAGGGTGAAGGAACCGGTCAGGATCGAGGTTTTCATTCCGAGCGTGGTGCCGAAAAACATCATTCCGAACAGACCGAACACAATCGACGGGATTCCCGCAAGGGTCTCCGTGGTAAACTCAATCATACGCACCAGTTTTCCGGGTCTTGCGTATTCATTCAGATAAATAGCCGAGCCCACGCCGATCGGTGTCGCGATGAGCAATGTCAATACGATAATGTAAAGGGTATTTACAATATTTCCCAGAATACCCACCGTCCCCTTGAGTGAACTGGTCACGGTAGTCAGAAATGTCCATGAGATGGTGTGGGCGCCCTTTGCAAACACATATACGATAATCCCGATCAGAAGTGCCAGTGCAAACACCGCGGAAAGATAAATCAGTCCCAGCAGCACAAGATCACTGACACGCCGTTTTTTCCGCATCAGAGTATTCATTCGCCGTCCACCTCCTTACGCTTCAAAAGCTTCGTCATCAACACATTGATCAGCATAATGAAGAAGAACAATACCAGACCGATGGTGAAAAGCACCTGCCTGTGTACGCCTGAGGAATACCCCATCTCCGCCACAACCGCAGTGGTAAGGAAACGCACGGAATTGAACGGAAGCGGGAAATTCACGCTGCTTCCCGACACAAGTGTAATTGCCATTGCCTCTCCGATGGCTCTTCCCACGCCGAGAATCACGGCGGAAATAATGCCTGATTTTGCTGCGGGAATAATCACTTTGAAAATTGACTGGATATGGGACGCTCCCAGCGCTAAGGACGCCGCCTTGATCTGCCCCGGAACCGCCCTGAGTGCCGATGTGCTGATATTGATCACGGTGGGCAGAATCATAATTGCAAGGACAAGTACCGCCGCAAGCAGGTTTGCTCCTCCGGTAAACTGGTGTGTGGTGCTTCCCGCAAAAATGGCAAGCTCCAGCTTATACATGACGGGGCACAGAAGGTAGATACCCAGAAGTCCGTACACGACGGAAGGAATGCCCGCCAGAAGCTCCACCGCGGACTGAATCACCGCCGCAACCTTCTTCGGTGCGATCTCCGCCAGAAAGATTGCGGTAAACAATCCGATAGGCACACCGATCAGCACGGCAAGCCCCGTGCCGACCACGGAAGTAAGAATGACATTCAGGATTCCGTATTTCGGCTCTGCCGCTGCAGGCGCCCACACGCTGGAGAACAGGATTTCCTTGACGCCCACCTTGAAGAATGCGGGCAATCCGTTGATCAGCATATACACCGTAATGGAGATAACCGCCAATATTGCAAAGAAGGCGCATATGGTGAATATGATATGCGCCAGTAACTCTGCTGCAGTCCTATGCTTTTTATTACTTTTGATTGTAAAGGATGCTGCTTTTTCCATAATTATTTTCCTTTGATTTACTTGACTGTGATCAGTCCGACCTGTGCTGCAACAGCCTGTCCTTCTTCACCGAGTACATATTCAAACCATGCCCGTACCAGCTCGCTCTGCTCGGAAATCTCACCCTTGGTTGCCATTACGAAAGGTCTGCTCAGGAAGTAGTTTCCTGCCTTGATGTTCTCTGCCGTAGCCTCCACACCGTCCAAAGGAAGTGCGATTACAGAATCATCCACTACATCCAGTGATACATAACCGATTGCGCCGGGCGTGGTTGCCACCTTTGCCATTACCGCACCGGTGGAGTCCAGTTCGTTTGCATATGCGCATGCATCCTCGATCTTGAGAATCTCTTCAAATGCGCCTCTGGTTCCGGATCCTGCCTCACGGCCGATCACTACAATGGGAGCATCTGCTCCGCCGACTTCACTCCAGTTGGTTACCTCACCCTTGTAAATGCTGATCAACTGATCCTTGGTGAGTCCGGGTACCTGGTTTGCGGGATCTACCACAACTGCGATGCCGTCGATTGCCACGATGTTCTCCACCGCACCGTTTGCCTTTTCCTCATCCTTCAGGTTTCTGGAAGAATCTCCGATATCGACGGTTCCTGCGATCACTGCCTCGATACCTGCGCCGGATCCGGTAAACTCTGCCGTTGCCGTTACGTTCGGGTACTTCTCCATAAAGCTCTCACAAAGTGCGTTTGCAAGCTTCTCCATGGAAGTGGATCCGCTCAGCGTGATCGTGCCGGAGAGATCTGCACCCGTCGTGTCTCCGTTATCCTGTCCTGTCGTTGTGTCGTTTCCTGCATCCTTCTGGCTGTCTGTGGTGGTGTTTCCCGCATTCTGTCCACCGGTGGTGTTGTTTCCGTTTGCTCCGGTGTTGCCGCATCCTGCCATCAGTCCGGCTGCCAGTACGGCTGTTCCTAAAATGGTCATTAACTTACTTGTTTTTCTTTTCATAATGTCCTCCTCGCCTCTTTGGGCTTTTGTTTTTTTATTATCTTCTCTTCTTTACATGGGCAATCATATCACGCGAAAAAAAAGCAAAAAATCAGCAACTCGTAATAATTATGTAAGTTGTATGTAAAAAGACTACGTACGCTGCTCCGGCTTTACCGCCGTCCTGCATCATACATAGTCTTTTCTGTCACAGTGTTTCCATGATTCCGTCCGCAATCGCCTGCGCAATGGCATCAAACTGCGTATCAAACAAATAATTGTCAGCCGGGGTATTGATAAATCCCACTTCCACCAGCACTGCCGGCATGTTTGTGCTGTTCAGCACCACAAGCCCCGGTCTTTCGTTGATTCCCTGATTGACAAATCCGACGCTCTCCAGATTGCGGTTGATATTCTCCGCCATCCGGGCTGCCTCGCCGTACCGATTGTATACCAGACTCTCGATTCCGGTATATTGCCCCGGGATCGGGCTTGAATTGCGGTGGATCGATACAAAATAGTCCACTCCCGCCGCATTTGCCTCCCGCGCCCGCTCTCCGGGTGACTTATAAATATCCTCCGTTCTCGTATATAGTACGTTCACGCCGTTTTCTTCCAGAATATCCCCGACTGCAAGTGTCAGTCTCAACGTATCATCCTTTTCGGCTCTCCCCTCAAAGGTTGCCCCGTTATGCCAGCCTCCGTGGCCGGCATCCAGCATAATGGTACTCGCCATTTTCCAGACTGCTCCTATGTTTTTTATTTATCATATGCAGCCATTCAAAACCTTTTCTCACTTTCTTCCGTTTTCCGGCTTCCGCTTCATTTCGCGCCTTGCAAGGGTACAGATGAACTTTTTTGCTTTCCTGTACCCGGTTTGCGTCCGATTTCCCGCTCAGACCGGGTACAGATCGCCATTTTTCTTCTCCTGTACCCGGTTTGCGTCCGATTTCCCGCTCAGATCGGGTACAGATCGCCATTTTTCTTCTCCTGTACCCGGTTTCCATCCGATTTCCTGCTCAGATCGGGTACAGATCGCACTTTTCCTTCTCCTGTACCCGCGCTCATATCTTTACCCCTGCGCAACAATTCTTAATCGGATGGGGAGGATGCATGGCACACTGCCAGCATATAGCCCGGAACGGATTCCCACAGCGTGAACGGCATGTCCTCTACCGTTCCCTTCTCAAAATCCACGCGGATCTCTCGGAAATCCCGGCGGATTCCCTCCCCCGTAGCCTTGACGTAAGCCTCCTTGATTGTCCAGATGCGATAAAGCATACGCTCCTCTTCCCGGTACGCCGCCTCCCCTGTATGAAGTATGCGCGGGGCTATGCGCCGTACCGCCGCAGCCCCCTGCACCTTTTGAATATCCACACCCACTTCATGATCCGCCAGCACACATGCGGCGTATTCGCCGGAATGGGACAAGTTGAAATACCGATGGTCGCAGTTAGAAAAATACGGTTTTCCTGTGGAGGTTCTTTCTATTTTAAAGTTGTTCCGGCGTTGAGGGACGGCGCTTTTCAGTGCGGAAAGGACATCAGACAGTGACACCTCCTCGTAGGAAGAATCCTCAAATATCATCAACTCTCTTTCACCCGCCGTAAAATCACTCATTGCAGGATCATCCGCTAACGGCTCCCCCGCCATGTTTACCGCATAGGCGAGGAGCAGCCCTGCGCCCACGCTCTGTGCCTTGGAGTGTTCCGTTTTCAGTGCGGACAGATGCCGTCTTCTTTCTTCTTCCATAAAATCCAATGCCTCTTCCCGCATGGAAATATCGAGAAGAGGCATAACATTCATTACATAAATTCTCTGCATGGATTACTCTTTATCTTCCTGCAGATCCAACGCGATCTGCAACTCCTTAAGCTGCGCTTCGTCAACCACGTTCGGCGCCTCCGTCATCAGACAGGAAGCATCCTTTACCTTCGGGAACGCAATCACCTCACGGATACTGTCAGCCTTCACAAGCAGCATGACAAAACGATCCAGACCGATTGCAAGACCTGCGTGAGGCGGAACGCCGTACTTGAAAGCATTGATAAGGAAGCCGAATCTGTCGTAGGCTGCTTCCTTGGTGAAGCCCAGCACCTCAAACATCTTCTCCTGCACCTCCGGCTGGAAGATTCTTACGCTGCCGCCGCCAAGCTCAACACCATTTAACACGATATCATAAGCCTTCGCACGAACCTTGCCCGGATCGGTGTCCAGCATGGAAAGATCCTCGTCCATGGGCATGGTAAACGGATGGTGCATGGCAACAAAACGGTTCTCTTCATCACTCCACTCAAGCAGCGGGAACTCCGTAACCCACAGGAAATTGAATTTGTTATTGTCAATCAGATCAAGCTGCTTTGCCACCTCGATACGAAGGGCGCCCAGCACGTTGTATACAATCTTGTTCTTGTCTGCCGCGAACAGGAGCAGATCTCCCTTTTCTCCGCCCATGGCAGCTACAAGCGCATGCAGCTCCTCTTCTGTCATAAACTTTGCAAAGGAGGATTTGTAGGTTCCGTCCGGCTGTACAGAAAGATACGCCAATCCCTTCGCGCCGTATCCCTTTGCAAATTCCACCAGCGCGTCGATCTTCTTGCGGGGCATTTCCGCTTCGCCCTTTACATTGATGCCGCGAACGGAGCCGCCGTTCTGTAATGCCGACGTAAACACGCCGAATCCGCAGTCTGCCACCACGGAAGAAACATCCGTAAGCTCCATGCCGAAACGGGTATCCGGCTTATCGGAACCGAAACGATCCATTGCCTCCTGCCAGGTCATGCGCTTGATCGGCAGTTCCACATCAAGACCGATAGCTTCCTTGCAGACTTTTGCCACCATGCGCTCCGTAGCGTCGATCACATCATCCACATCCACAAAGGAAAGCTCCATGTCCACCTGCGTAAACTCGGGCTGTCTGTCCGCTCTCAGATCCTCGTCGCGGAAGCATCTGGCGATCTGGAAGTAACGGTCATAGCCGGAGCACATCAGAAGCTGTTTGAAAATCTGGGGTGACTGGGGCAGCGCGTAGAAGCTGCCCGGATGCACACGGCTGGGAACCAGATAATCTCTTGCTCCCTCCGGCGTCGACTTGGTCAGCATGGGCGTCTCGATCTCAAGGAAGCCCTCTCCGGTCAGATGACTTCTGATCGTGGTCGTGATCCTGCTTCTGAGCATCAGGTTCTTTTGCAGATTCGGTCTGCGCAGATCAAGATATCTGTACTTTAAGCGCAGCTCTTCTTTGGTTTTGGTCTCCGCTTCAATGGGGAAGGGAGGGGTCTCCGCCTCAGACAGGATCCTCACCTGCTCTGCGCGCACCTCAATCTCTCCGGTCGAGAGATTTTCGTTTGCAGCCGCAGCGCGCTTCTCCACGCGTCCCACCACTGCCACAACGAACTCGCTGCGGAGCTTTTCCGCCTTTGCAAAATTCTCCTCGCCGCAGTCACTCTCCTCAAAAATAACCTGCAGGATTCCTGCCCGGTCTCTCAAGTCAACAAAGATGATACCGCCTTTATTTCTCTGTTTCTGCACCCATCCCATAACGGTGACGGTCTCGCCGATATTTGCCGCTGAAAGCTCGCCGCAGCGATGTGTGCGCTTTAAGCCCTTCATTGATTCTGCCATAACTGTTCTCCTCTATTTTTCAATGGTTTATTTTAACGGATTCTTGTAAAACTCCTTAAACTCCGTATAGCCCTCTGCCGTAAGCTGTTCCTTCTGGAACTTCTTGTTCTTGTTCATTCTTGCGACCAGAATCTGCCTGCCGTTCTCGCGCTCCGTCTGCGCCTGTGCGATCACATCGCACAACTCCCTGCCCGCCACACCCTTTTCAATGAGGTATGCGGTTTTTTCGGGCTGCGCAGGCACTTTAAAACCGCGCTCCATAAGCAGAAGAACGATTCTCTCAAAGCCGATGGAAAATCCGCATGCAGGAACATCATTGCCGGTAAATCTTCCGACCATCTTGTCGTATCTGCCGCCGCCTCCGCAGCTGCCGCCGAACTCCGGCATTGCGATCTCAAAAATGGTTCCGGTATAATAGCTCATACCGCGCACCAGCGTCGGGTCAAACACCAGCTCAAAGCTGTCCGCCTTTGTGGCACATACGCTCTCGATGATCTCGGTAAAGGAATCCATAACTGCTGCGTCCAGATAGCCCTCCAGCGCGTCTCTGAGGTAAGCCGGGCCGTTCTCGGCCTCTTCCACCTTTGTAAAGAGCTCCAGATATTTGGCGCAGACCGCCTCACCATATCCTGCCTCCACAAGCTCCGCTCTCACGCCGTCCAGACCGATCTTGTCCATCTTGTCCAGAATAATGAACACATTGTCGTAATCTGCCTCGTCAAATCCTGCATATGCCGCCATCGCCTTCAGGATCCGCCTGTCATTGATGCGGATCCTGAAGCCGGAAAACTCAAGTCTTGTGAGGGTGGTCGTGGTTGCCAGAATCAGCTCGATCTCCGCCAGATTGGAAGCCTCTCCCAAAATATCAATATCGCACTGCATAAACTGGCGGTATCTTCCTCTCTGTGGTCTGTCCGCCCTCCAGACATTTCCCATCTGCAGCGCCTTGAAGGGCGTCGGCAGATTCGCCGCATTGTTGGAGTAAAACCGTACAAGCGGCACCGTCAGATCATACCGCAGACCGCCGTCCACCAGATCCGCCTCCGTCTGCGCCGTCTCCAGATTGAGCTTCTCGCCCCTCTTTAAAATCTTGAAGATCAGCTTTTCATTTTCTCCGCCCTGTTTGCTGCTCAGATTGGCGATATTCTCCACACAGGGAGTCTCTATGGAAGTAAATCCATACTTTCCGTAGGTGTCCTTGATCACGCTGATTACATAATCCCTGATCTGCATTTCCGCAGGCAGGATATCCTTCATACCGGTCACCGGTTTCTTATTTAATGCCATTTTTCCCTCATTTCCGCAAAAGCTACTTAATTATCCTTAGATTTTACACTTATTTCCGGTGTAATTCAAGCCCATTTTTCCATCAAAATACACCAAATCTCGGATTTTGTCTACCGACAAACCTGCGCTTTCCCGTTATAATTTTCTTAAACAACCAACCGCAAGGAGGAAACGAACATGCTGCAGAATTTAGATAAAAAAAATGTAACCATGCTGCCGGGACTGTTCCGGGACAGAATGCTTGTAAACAGAAATTATCTGTTGGAACTGGGAACACAGGAGCTGCTTCAGAGCTACTATCTGGAGGCGGGCGTGGTAATGCCCGAACTTCAGGTGTTAGAAAAGCCGGAAACCGCAAAGCTGCACTGGGGTTGGGAGGCTCCCACCTGTCAGCTTCGCGGACACTTTCTGGGACACTGGCTCTGTGCCGCTGCTTCCCTGATTGCAGCCGAGCAGGACGCAGCCCTGAAGGCAAAGCTGGACGAGATCATCCGCGAGCTTGCCATGTGTCAGGAATTAAACGGCGGTGAGTGGGTCGGCCCCTTCTCCGAAAAATATTTTACCAGACTTGAGAAAAATCTGCCCATCTGGTCTCCCCAGTATGTAATGCACAAGCTGCTCATGGGACTTACCTACGCCTATCTGGACGCCGGAAACGAGCAGGCTCTCGTGATCATCCGCAACCTGAGCAGCTGGTATCTCAAATGGACCGAAAAAATGCAGACGGTCAATCCCCACGCTGTATACAGCGGCGAGGAAGCCGGTATGCTGGAAATCTGGGCAACGCTCTACGAGGCGACCAAGGATTCCGTCTACCTGACTCTGGCAGAGCGCTACGGAAATCCCAGCCTGTTCAAAAAACTGCTGGCAGGCAAGGACGCCCTGACAAACTGCCATGCAAATGCCAGCATTCCCTTTGCACAGGGCGCTGCCAAGATGTACGAGATCACGAAGGATGACCGCTACAGGCAGATTGTGGAAGCATTCTGGAAATGTGCCGTGACCGACAGGGGCTACTACTGCACAAGCGGCGCAAATTCCGGCGAGTTCTGGATTCCGCCCTTCCATGCCGGACAGTACATGGGGGAGCGCAATCAGGAATTTTGTACCGTTTACAATATGGTGCGCCTTGCCTCCTATCTGTACGCATTCACCGGGGATAAGCAGTATGCCGATTACATTGAGCGCGCTCTTTATAACGGTTTTCTCGCACAGCAGAACGCCTACACGGGCATGCCCACTTACTTCCTGCCCCTGAGTGCCGGAAGCAGAAAAAAATGGGGCACAAAGCGCCACGATTTCTGGTGCTGCCACGGAACCATGGTACAGGCACAGACTCTGTACCCCGACCTCATCTATGCGGAGGATGCCGAGCGCAAGACCCTGTTTGTAAACCAGTACATCCCCTCCTCTGCAAAGCTCTCCTTTGACGGCAGGGAGATTGCCCTGACGCAGACCACGGATATGAAATACTATAACGATCAGGCATTTTTTGACGAAAAGGATCAGGGTCAGAGCTCCCGCTGGCAGCTGCGTCTGGAGATCCACTCACAGGAAACGGCATTTGCACTTTGCCTCAGGCTGCCAGAATGGGTGGACGGGGATGTCCAGATCCTGCTCAACGGAGAACCTCTGAATGCCCCGGCGCTTTGCGACGGTTACATAAAGATTGACAAGGTATGGTCCGATGATGTCATCAGCCTGTTTCTGCCCCCCGCGCTCAGCTTCGTGTCCCTGCCTGATCAGCCGGAGCGAACCGCCATCATGGACGGTCCCATCGTGCTTGCGGGTATGTGTGAAACCGACCGCGGCATTTGCGCTGCGGACAATGATCCTGCAAAGATCCTGTATCCTCAGGCAGAACACACCTACAGCGTGTTCCCTTGGAAGCAGAATACCTACCTGACAAAAAAGCAGCCGGAAAATTTTGTTTTCCGACCGCTCTATGAAATCACCGATGAGCCCTACACCGTATACTTTACCAGAAAAGAAAATCAGGCATGATTGACATATGCCTCGGTAAACGCCTCACGGTAGGCAAGGGGCGTCATGCCCTCCTGCTGTTTAAACATCTTCATAAAATACTTTTCATCCCGGAAGCCGCTGGAATAAGCGGCTTCCTTTATGCTGATATTCCGGTTTTCCAGCAGCCGCTTCGCCGTGTCGATCCGCATCCTGTTCAGGTACTGCGCAAGCGTCATTCCCGTCTGTTTCTTAAACAGGGAGCCGAAATACTCCGGGTTGTAGTGGAAGCGCTGTGCGACTGCTGCCGTCTCCAACTGCCTGTGACAGTTCGTCTCCAGATAATCCATGGCTTCCCTTATGACCGGCTGTATGCCGTCCTCTTCCTTTTGTCCGCCGTCCCTGCCGCACTCCATCGTAAGCTCCAGCAGAAGCAGGCTGCAGCAATAGTCCGACATTCTTCCCTGACTGCTGCCCATTGTTCTTGACAGATCCAGAAGCTGACGAAACAATGTGGTGACCCTCTGCGTCGCCGGAAGCTGCCCTGTTGCCGGAAAGCGGTAATGATCGCTCTGCGCGCCTTCCCCGCCCTCGGTCTGTGCCGAAAAATGCACCCAGAGATAGGACAATTCGCCCTCCGACGGTTTCAGCCCCTCATGTTCTTCTCCTGCCTGCAGCAAAATATACTGCCCCTGCGTCACCGCCACCTGCTCCCCCTCCACCAGAAGGTACAGCGTTCCCTTTAACACCACGATCAGTACATGCCTGTCCATCCTGCGCTTGTGGTGCAGAAAGCCGTCCGCAGCCCGCAGATTACCGCAAATATCATATTTTAACGGGGCCGTTGTCGTCAATTCAAAGTATTTCATTTTTTCTCCATTGCAGCCGATACCTTAATAGAACGCCCTGTCCGAAAATGTCACGGAATTTACGATTTCCAATACCTCCTCTTCGGAAAACAGATCTGCCCGCAATCGTATGTTATAGCAGTAATAACAGGATTCTTCCGCAAAATAAACGCTGTAATATTCTGTGGTGACTCCGTTATCATCCTCTTCATCCATCAGGGTAAGAATAGCCGGAACCGACGGATGGGATATCTCTTCTGTCTCCTTATGGTAGACATTCTGGTCATATTCGCTGATCTTCACAATCTTCCCATCGGAAATTACAGGTTTTACCCTGCTGCCATCCAAAATCAGAATAGAACCGCACAGCTCCTCTTTCTCTTTTAAATCCACACCGTCAAAATGCCCGCAGAAAATATCATATTCCCCGGGTGAGACACTTTCCTGCAGGTCACAGGTCAGGTAATCTTCCATTGACACGGTATTTCCAATGAGATGCTCTATATTTCCCGTGCGGGTATCAATACTTGACATGGTCTGCATGTTCACCAGTCTGGCAAACAGCAGGGTATCCTCCGCATCACTGCGAAACTCCAGTCTGTACGGGTTTTCCTGATACTCAAAATCATAATAGTATTGTCTGTAAGACTCCGATGTCAGCCCGTTCTCCTGTAAGCCGTTCCAGATCATCAGGTCTTTTGCCAAAAGCGGTTTCCGGTCAGAACATGCCACGACCTGATCCATCGTAATCTCTTCTTTCTGCATGGGTTCCTCTGTCGGTTCCGGTTCCGCCGTAGGTAACGGATCTGCTGCGGTTGTTCCCGTTTCCGTATCGGATATTCCTTCCCTGTTTTTCCGACTGCATTCCTCTACCGTCAATTATACTGACTACGCGGAGATTTCGCAATTTGTTTTTCCGATCCGTTACAACGGATTCCGCTGTGGCAGATATTCTGCACCCAGAGCGGGGATTCAAGTCGAAAAGACATAGCTGTTTCCGGCGATTGCCTTGCTTCCTTTTTTTGCTCTCACAAGGCTCTCCGAAAAATCATCCGGACCCTTGAAGTCCCGGTTCTGATTTGTGATCACCGCCACCGACAGCGTTACAATGGGAAACTTGTCCACCTCTCCGCGCCTGTCCTTGGAAATGATATATCCCCGCTCTAAATCCTCCTCATTGTATAACAGCACAATCTTCTCCTGAAACCGCGACGAAACCTGTTCCAAGAGCGGCCGGATATCCCAGTCCCTTGTGATCATCACAAAATCATCCCCTCCGATGTGTCCCAGAAAAGCCTCCTTTTCTCCGATCTCTCTCATACTGTCGGCGAGCGCCCTGTGATCATCCTGTCCCCGTTGCTGAAGCCATAGGCATCGTTGTAGGCTTTGAAATTGTCCATGTCCCGTATTCCCGCAGATAACGGCAGGTCACTCCCTCCCTGAACTGCGTATCCTTCATCACGTTCGGATCCACATTTAAAAAGAGCTTTATGCCGTCCGCCTTCCCCGCAGCTCCCCACAGGGATTTCCTTCTGCACAGTTCTTCCGTTCTCCAAAGGCAGTCCTCCCGGTCAGCCAAATGAAAGAACTCCTCCGGGTTCAACGCGCTGTCCTTCAACGTAATCCGGCTCAGGGCTTCGTAACCAAGGATCTCCCCGTTCTGCAGTGAAATAATGGGCTGATAGACCGGTGTTATCAGCTCCTCCTGCACAATCTTCCAAAATTCTTTTCTCTTAGCATCTTCCATTTTCTCCCACCTTAAGCATCTTTTTATTGCAAGTGTATTTCATCGGAAATACAAGTTCTATCACAGCATCGTAAAGCGGGGGTAAAAAGAATTTTACAAAAAAGGCAGATACGGGACCTCCTGATCTCATATCTGCCTTTTGTTGTTTATAAACTATTTTATCGCTTTTACCGGAACAACCTTCAGATCCTTTCACTGCTCATAGGCATATCCCACGGCATAATCCCAGACCTGCGAAAGCTCGCGACAGTCTAAGCCAAGCGACTCTGTCATTCCATCTACTTTACCTTTTCCAAGGCATCAATGTCCCCCGACTGTATCGCTGCAATGCTTCCGGAAATCTTTTCCTCGTCCCAGTCCCACCACTGAAGGGCTTTCAGTTTTGCAATCGTATCCTCATCAAAGCGCTTGCGGATCGCTCTTGCCGGCACACCGCCCACGATGGTATAGGACGGCACATCTTTTGTCACCACCGCACGGCTGCCTATAATCGCACCGTCACCGATGGTCACACCTGACAGAATGACCGCCTCGTAGCCGATCCATACATCATTTCCGACCACGATATCTCCCTTGTTGTCCCATGCATCACAGATATGCTTCGTGTCAAGCCCCCACTCCTCGTAAAAAATGGGAAACGTGTAAGTCGACAGGGAACGCAGCGTATGATTGCCGCTGGTAAACAAAAACTTTGCGCCGCAGGCAATAGAACAAAACTTCCCGATTTTTAACTTGTCCCCGTTGATCGGATAATGATACAGAACATTGTTCTTCTCAAAATCTGCCGGATTATGTACAAAGTCGTTATAGATGGTATAATCACCGACTTCGATATTGGGATTCTTTATTACATTTTTCAAATATACAATCTGTTCATCGTTGGAACGTGGATAAATTTTATCTTTATTCATTTTTCTCCGTTTCCGCGCACGTCTTTTGCGCATAGCGAGTTTGTGTCCCCTTTTCAGCCTAGTCTCCTTGTAACTTTGAAATTCTTTGCATCTATCAGATTCTCTTTCTTACATTTTGGACAAAACAGGGGAAAGTGCGTCAGGACGGTATCCCGCCGCAGTCTCAGCCTTGTTTTGCTTCCGCAATCCGGACAAAAAATCCACTCCTGTTGATCCGACTTTTCCTCCATCAGTCATGACCCCCTTTGGAAATCGCTTCCTGAAACACCTCCGAAAAACGATCCATATGCCGGTCAAGTGCCTGCAGTGCAGTCTCCTTTTCTTCCGCGCCGTCATAGATACTGTAGAGAAGAAAAATAGGTCCGTAGAAATTGAGTGCCATTTGCCCGGCACCCTTATGGTCACCGGTCAGCCCCTCAAAAATAGTTGTCATATAAGCGAGCGGTCCTTCCGCCAGATAGTTCTGATAGAGTTCTGCCATCTGAGGATCCCGGTACTGCTCTATCGTCAGCATCTTGCGGAAGCAGCACGGAAATTCTTCCTCCGTCCAGTGAAGGAACTGTACCTTCGTGAATTGCTTGATCTTCGCCAATGCCGTATCCTTATACTCCGCTATCACTTCCTCCATTTTTCCCTCCGGCATGTCGTACTTCTTGACTCTCTCCTGATCCATCCGGTTCATTTTTTCTACAATGCTGTCCAGTATTTCCTTTTTGCCGGTATAATGTTTATACAGGGCAGCCTTGGTAACACCCAATTTTGCCGCAATATCATTCATGGAGGTTCCCATATAACCGTTCTGCGAGAACAGTCTCAGTGCCTCTTCCAAGATTCGTTCCTTTGTATTTTTCTCTCTGGAATCCATACTCTCGCCTCCCTGACTATCGTAAACCTACTGCCTCCATAATGGCTTCAATACTCTCTACCGGCGCATCGCTCCATGGATATGCCGCATCTTCACAGCCTGCAGAAATCAAAAGCTCCTCCGCGCCGTCCTCAAGCAGTTGTTTATAAGCTTCATCCACTTCCGTGAGTTTTTCGGCAAACGCAGCCTGCCCGTCATTTCCCTTGTCCGCCATCCATGCAACTGTGGCTGCTTTGATTTCTTCCGCATCAAGTCCTGTGGCCGTTCCCCAGTCCAACAGCTTTACCGCCGACTGCACGGCCGTCAGGTAGGCTCCCGCTGTCCCTACCGCAGTATTTTGGTTGATTTCATCCAATATCGGCAGCTGCAGTGAGGAATCCGGCTGCTCCCTTGCGACGTCCTGCTGATGGGAAAATTCTGCAAGTTCCATCTGCCTATATGCGGACGGCTCCGTCGCACTGCCCAGATCCAACGTTGCACCGTTCGCAAATTTCACCGTCGTATCAATGCTTTCAGCCGCACCGCTCGAACCCAGATTTGCAAAAAGATTGTCTCCCGCATAATAATACCGGTCTCTCTCGCTGCTGCTGAATACCTTTACCACGTTGCTGTTTCCGTCCAGCGTATACAATTCAAAAACCAGCTTACCGTAAAAATCATCCGAGATCTTTTCGGTAGTGCCGATTGCCAGTTCCTGGATTCCGTCTCCATCCAGGTCCTTGATCAGATAGCCGATTCTCTCAAACGGCTGGTCACCGTAGCAGTCAGCCATCATGTAATTCAGATTGTTTTCCATCAGCGTTGCACCGCTCCACCTCTCGCTCACGGCTGTGGAATATAACGTCAGAAGCGCATCATAAGATGCCGTTTCCTGTGCGGTCTTGCCGGATTCCTCCGTTTTCTGTTCCATCTGTGTCTCTTCTCTGCTTTCCGTTGTTTCCGCTCTATCCTTTATCTCACAGGCAGACAGCGTAATCGTCATTGCAAGCAGCAGTAAAATTGTTAATTTCTTCATGTTTTTTCTCCACTCTGTAGTCCATTTATTTTCATAAATCTAAGCTTAGGCTTTTCTCAAAGCCAATACCTTGCTCCCCTGTTCTCATCCCATTTTTCAGGAACTACTCCCCCCATTCTTCCACAACAGGATTCCCTTGGTAACAAACAGCAGAAATGCCATAGTCACAGCGTAAGCTTCCCTTGTCATCGCCAAAAACAGCACTGCCAGGATACTGAGTCCCATAGACCCCGCCGTCAGCAGTTTCCGCCCTTTTACAATCATTAACCGTGTCAACAAAATTTTTGCGATACCTGCTGCCATAAGTGTTGTGAACAAGCCCCAGTATACAAACCGGTTAAACGAGGTTGTCTCCGTGTAGGAAAACAGGTTTACAGAAAAAATATACCCGTCAATCGGATTCGGATAAAGCGGTAACACAATCAATGTAACGGACAAAAGATCCAATATTCCGATCAGCATATCGCACAGATTCTGCATATTGGATTTATTTTCCCTCTCGGCAATGGAAAGCAGTTTTTCTCCTGACAGCAATTCATCTATGGATACGGAAAAATAACTTGAAATTTCCTTTAAGGAATCTATACTTGGATAACCTCTGCCGGATTCCCACTTTGAAACGGCGGTTCTGGACACATACAGTGCCTCCGCCAGTTCCTCCTGCGTAAGTCCTCTGCTTTTTCTCAGCTCTTGAAGTTTTTCATAAAATTCCACGATAATGTCTCCTCTGTTCACGATGCTTTATGGTCAAACAGCAGCACAGCAGTTTTATAAATGCAAAACAGTCCGGTGCTTAACAAAACAGCGCCCACAATATCCGTAAACCAGTGGACTCCGGACACCAGCCTTCCGATGACCATAAACGCCGAAAATACAGCTGTAAATAAGCAAACGGTTCTTCTGACCGGCGCATGGCTCGATCTTCGGTTGATCTGAAATACAAGTGTTGGCATGACACTGAGCACAAGGAGCGTTGTGGATGACGGATAGGAAGCCTCCAGAAATCCCTCAATCAGAATGGGTCTGTAGTTGATCGGAATCATCTCAAAAATCAGGTAGCCGAAAATCACCACAACATAATAAATTCCCAGAAAAACAATATCCAGATCCACCTTAAGGAGACTTCTCCTCCGGATCAACTGGATCAACCCAACTGTGCCGAATCCCATACAGACACATAACGGCACCAACCCGAGCCAATCAGTAATGGTATAAATCTCCATATGCACCCCTGTCAGCCTGTGAAACCAGCCGTTAAAGGCAGCAAAACCTGTCCGCGTTCCGTTTTGTCCGATGGGCTGCACATCCACAATCTGTATCAGCCCTGTAAAAAGGGCAAACACAGCAAGCAACACCATTCCTGCAATCAATAATCTCTTTCCGTTCTTCATTATTTTTATGTCCTCTCTTTCTTTTTGCCTCGCGGCTGATTGGAACGTATCATAGAACATAAAGATTGGAAAGAATCGCTTCGTCACATGAACGACACGAATCGTATCATGGGGCTTATTTGCCTCTGTCAGACGTTTTCGATGCATTTGATGTCGTTCCATGTCAAAGTTACCATACGGTTACTTCTCATTATAGTAACCGCTTGGTAACTTGTCAACCACTTATTTCTTGTGCAGCGTTCCTGTAACTGATCAAGAAATGATAATGACAAGAATAAACCCTAAACAATTAAAATATGTATTCATAACAGCTTTATAACATTTCCTCCAATCCGTCAAAAAACGCAGGCAAAAAAACATTTCGTTTCTGCTCTGCGTCTTAGCGTCCGGCATCCGATCAAAATTCAACTGGTTGTTTCTTTACACCCAAACCCTTCATATATGTCATACCCGTGTTGTGAAGCATCCGAAACATATTTTCTTTCGTATCTGTCACAATTCCTGATGCAATCAATGTTCCCATTCCCTGTGTATAGATAATCATCACTCCGGCAAAATCAATTGCCTGCTCATATGTGATTCCCAACAAATCAGCAACCTTCTGATAAACACCGTCATTCGTTTTTTCTGTCTGCAATTCAAATTTTTATTTTAGCTATCGTTCGTTAGCCACGATATAGCAAGCCTAACAGAAAAAGCAATCAAAAACACTGCCAATCCTTATATAATCGGAATTGGCAGTGCGTCTTCTCCTTACTGAAACGGAAGTTCATCCAATGTAATGAAATATTCGCTGTTATAAATTTCATTCAGTGATTCCACGGAGTTGTTTTTCTCATCTGTAATCCAATCTGTGTGCCACACCATGAAGTATAACCATGGAGCGCCTTCCTCCAGCATTTGCTGTTCCTGCGGAATCGTACCGCATTCATGGAACACGATGGGCATTCCCTCCGGTGCAAGCGCGTTGCATTCCTCAAACAGGGGGCCGTTTGCTCCGGGCGTGTAGCTGTCCGCTCCCACCAGATCCACATAGGCGTCGCCGGGATACCAAGCTTCCATATTTCCGCCGTTTGCCGAATAACCGTATACCCAGATCAGATTATCCAGCCCCCAGTAATCCGTGTAGCGGCTATACATCAACTGCCACAGCTTGACGAAATTTTCCGCGCCGCCCTTGCTCCACCAGAACCAGCCTCCGTCCAGCTCGTGGAACGGACGCCATAAAACCGGTACTTCGGCATCTTCAAGCTGTTGCAGATAAGGAACAGCCCGATCCATACCGTCTAACAGCGCATTGTAGGTGGCGGATCCCGGGATAAACGCTTCCTCCCAATTCAGATTGTCTGCCAGGCACTCATTATAGCCACTTGCAAAATCAGCTCCGGTATGCCAGCAGATCGTAGGAATGCCTCCCATCTCCCACCATTCCCGTGCTCTCTTTGCAACGCCCTCAAAATCGTTGTGCATAAAATCCAAGCCGCGGATCGCCGGAAGTTTTCCGGTGGCCTGCTCTATGTAGTTCAACTCATAATCCGGCGAGCCCATCCATGTAGACTCCATCTGTCCGGTCAGGCAAACCTTCCCGTAGACCTCTTTCAAATACTCATACACCTTTTTCGCATTGTCGATCGCATTTTCATTTGACAGGCTGCCGTCATAAGTATGTATGATCTGCTCATATACCTCCACTTCCGCCAGATAGTCCCGCAGTTCATTTGCCACATCTCCCGGCAGATAGTACAATCCCACAATTTTTCCGCCGTTCCATGCGCCAAGGGAGAATGCGGTAATGTCCTCCGTTTTCTCTGCGCCCGCCATCAGGAGAATCTCTTCTGTGGAATAAAGCAACAGACGCTCCTTTTTGGGTTCATCCGAATATGCCGCAATATCCTCCTGTATGCGTCCGTTGGCATCTGTGGTTACAGACATTCCGAGCACGCCCCAGCCTCCGTGCGTCTCATCCTCACAGGAAAAGATCAGCGCCACCGCACTCGGCTCCTCCGCAGAGTGAAGCCATGAAATATCGCCCGGATAATAACCTTCATTTTCCTTCCCGGCAAACAGGAATGTCCCCTCTTCCAGTATCTCCTTCTGTTTGGTCTGCTTCTCCTCCTCGGACAACACCTTTCTGATTGCCGGTGCTTCCTCCATCACCCAGACATCCGCCGGGATTTCTGCGTCCTGTACCTGCGTCCCGGTTTCCTTCGCCGCACCGGGCACGGTAGCATTGCCGGGGTCACTACCGTTTCCACATGCTGTCAGCATCACCGTCAATGCGACAAGCCATATTCCTATCCTTCTTTTCATGTTTCCTCTCCTGTTTTCTTGTGTGCTGTTCCAGTCAGTCCTTTTTTCGTCACCAAAGTTATCATACCTGAATATGCCCGGCTTTACAATCCCCCGAATGAAGATTGAAATTTGTTTTTCTTTTGTTTAATTATTTCTCGTCCAGTCATACACTTCCGAAGAAAGTGTGAAGTGTTGACAATCCAATAACAACCCCATATTCACCGAACTCTTTAGACATATTATCAGCAAACGGAGAAACCTGTTCATTATCAATATTTAAATAGCTAAACACGTTGTCCTTTCTGTATTCCGACATATTATTTGTATAGTCCTCTTCTATCAAGCATAGCTCTTATAACATCCATCTCAGGCTGAATAGCTTCATATTCTTTTCTGAACTCATCATCTTTTAACTGCTTA
>ENA-OUQF01000129-OUQF01000129.1-human-gut-metagenome-genome-assembly--contig:-NODE-129-length-72612-cov-17.513514_pt1 | contig 72612 bp, 57 predicted proteins | sample MGYA00237947_ERZ548826 | MGnify/ENA primary metagenome ERZ548826 (study PRJEB26490, sample SAMN05194701) | human gut metagenome | biome: terrestrial biome; feature: human-associated habitat; material... | reverse complement strand
GGGCAGCCTCCTGCTCAACACAAAAGCATCGCAGGAGGCTGTCTGTTCCCGGGCGCCCGCCGCCATAGTGCTGGGCTGGGCGTTTGGGTCACGGCGCAGGCGAGGGCCGGGCTGGTTATTTCCTTGATGTGCGGGACGGGCGGCAGATTATCTGGACATCGATGAAGTCTACCTTCAGACCCCTGAAACGGCGGCCCTTGAAGTGGCTTTCTATCAGGTTTGCCAGCTCCTCGTCGATTACATCCTTGTACTCGTTGTCCACATAGTTGTAGAGGTGGAAGTGGCGGAAAGTGTTGACGTCGAAATACATCTTGTTGTTGGAACTGGTCCGCCTCCCGTAAATCTTGAGGTCGGCGAGTGTCGAGAGGATGTTGTAGACCGACGATACAGTCACGTCCACGCCTTCCGTCGACAGCTTCTCCACCACCATATCGGCGCTGGCGTGCCCGAGATTTAGCATGGCCTCGTGCACAGCTATCCTCTGCGGTGTGGCTTTCAGCCCCTTCCCTTTGAGGATGGAGCGGAATGTCTCGACATCAGGAGCTGTTTTGTCCTTAATCCTTGGCATAAGAAGCCAAAGGTAAAAAAAAATCACTAATTTTGTGAACTATGGACAATAAGGAACATATCAAATGCCTCATAATCGGAGGAGGGCCTGCCGGATACACGGCCGCCATCTATGCCTCCCGCGCCGGTCTGGACCCTGTCCTCTATGAGGGGATGGAACCTGGCGGGCAGCTTACGACCACGACGGTCATAGAGAACTATCCCGGTTTCCCGGGAGGGGTCGACGCCAACAAGCTCATGTCAGACATGCGTGAGCAGGCGGTGCGGCTCGGCGCTGACATAAGGCGCGGTTCCGTGACGGAAGTGGACTTCTCCGGACGTCCGTTCGGGATTTCAGTGGATGATTCGAGGCGGATCGAGGCGGAAGCCGTGATCATAGCGACCGGCGCCGTGGCCAAGTATCTCGGCCTGCCGTCGGAGCAGAAATTCCGCGGGCTCGGAGTTTCAGCCTGCGCCACCTGCGACGGGTTTTTCTATCGCAAGAAAGATGTCGCCGTGGTAGGCGGAGGGGATACCGCCTGCGAGGAGGCGACATATCTTGCCGGCCTTTGCCGCAAGGTGTACATGATAGTGCGGCGCGACGTCCTCCGCGCATCCGAGGCTATGCAGGAGAGGGTCAAGTCCACTCCAAACATTGAGATTCTCTGGAACTGCAACACGCAGGAGGTCCTGGGCGACGAATCCGGAGTGACCGGAGCCAGGCTCCTGAGGAAGAATGGCGAGGTTTTTGATATCAAGGTGGACGGGTTTTTCCTGGCGATAGGCCACCATCCTGTCTCCGAGCTGTTCTCAAAATGGCTCAAGACGGACAGTGAAGGATATATCCTGACAGATGGCGTGGGCGGATTCACCTCGGTGGAGGGAGTGTTCGCGGCCGGCGACGTCCAGGACCCGCATTACCGTCAGGCCATCAATGCCGCCGCATCAGGTTGCAGGGCGGCCCTGGAGGCCGAAAAATTTTTGAAGCGAAAATGAGATTCAACAGGATTTTAGCAGCGCTGCTGGCGGCGCTGGCCTTGCTGCCTTCGTGCAAGTCCCAGTATGACGCCATGCTCGAGAGCAGTGACGTGGACATGAAATACAAGGCCGCGTTCGACTACTTCAACAAGGGCAAATATACCCGGGCGGCCACTCTCTTCGAGTCGCTGGCCCTCCTTACCAACGGCACGGAACGGGACGACACCGTGAGGTATTACTGGGGCCTGAGCAATTACTCCAACAAGGACTATTACACGGCCGAGACCAATTTCACGCAGTTCCTCTCGAACTGCCCGAACAGCCCGTTCGCGGAGAGCGCCGGTTTCCTGCGCATCGACTGCCTCTACAAGGCGACGCTCCGCTATGAACTGGACCAGACGCCGACCTATACGGCGATGAATGCCATCAGCGAGTATCTCATCGACCATCCTCAGGGCGCCAACGCCGAAGTCTGCCGCCACATGCTCCAGGAGCTTGGGGACAGGCTTGACAGGAAGGCCTATGAGAATGCGAAGCTCTACTACAGGATGGAGGACTACAAGGCGGCCAGGGTGGCTTTCAAGAATGTGCTGAAAGAAGATGCGGACAACATCTACCGCGAGGACATCCTCTACTACGCGGCCATGGCGTCTTACAAATACGCCGACCTCAGCGTCAGGCACAAGCAGAAGGAGAGGTTCCTCGTCTTCGTGGACGATTATCTCAACTTCATCGGCGAATACCCGGAATCGCCTTACCGAAAGGAACTTGACTCCCTCTACGCCAAAGTGAAAGGAAATATTTGAAACTTTTTCGAGTCCCGCATCCGTACAACTATTATATGGAAAAGAAAATACCGACAAACACAATCACGCGCGACATCAAGTATCTTGCGCAGCCTACCGGCAACATCTATGAGACAGTTGTAATCCTTTCGAAACGCGCCAATCAGATCGCCGTCGCGGAGAAGAAGGAACTCGCCAAGAAGCTTGAGGATTTCCGCAACGCGGAGCGCGACACCATGGACGAGGTGTTCGAGAACAAGGAGCAGATAGAGATCTCCAAGTATTACGAGCGTCAGCCTAAGCCGGATCTTGTCGCCATATCCGAGTTTGAGGACGGAGACCTTTACTACAGGACGGCCCAGGAAGACGCGGCGGCCGAGAAATAGGCCCTCCTCCAGGCGATGCTCCGTTCCCTGCATATACGGAACTACATCCTTATAGACTCTCTGGATATAACATTTCCGGAGGGTCTGATTATTATAACGGGACAGACAGGCGCCGGCAAGTCCATACTCTTGGGAGCGCTGTCTCTTCTCTTCGGGGTGAAGGCTGATGCCTCCATGCTCTCCGAAGGGGCCTCCTCCTGCGTGGTGGAGGCCGAATTCGACGGCGTGGACGATGGCGTCAGGGCACTTCTTGCGGAAGAGGATGTGGAGGCGGACGGTGAGTCGCTGCTCATAAGGCGGGTCGTGTCGGCTTCCGGCAGGTCGAGAAGTTTCGTCAATGATTTGCCTGTTCAGGTGAATCTGCTCCAGAGGCTTTCTCCAAGACTCGTGGACATCCATTCCCAGCACAAGAGCCTGCTCCTGTCCGACAAGGATTTCCAGTTGTCCGTGCTTGACGGATTCGCCGGCAACGCGGGCGACCTCAAGGAATGCAGGCAGGTCTGGGGACAGCTCCGGCAGGTACGGGCCCAGATTGAGTCCTTGCGGGACAAACTCTCCAGGGCGGAGAGTGAAAGGGAGTACAACGAGTCCCAACTCCGACAGCTTGAGGCTGCGCATCTTGTGAGCGGAGAGCTGGAATCTCTCGAGGAAGAGCACAAGGGACTCGCCAATGCGGAACAGATAATGGAGGGGTTGTCCGCGGCCTCTGAAGTCTTCTCTCCATCGGACGGAGAAACCCGCGGAGTCACGGCATCTCTCAAAGAGGCCCAGAAGCAACTTGAACACATAGCCCGGTTTTTGCCGGGCCTTCCGGAGATCACTTCCCGTCTCGAATCCTCCCGTCTGGAACTTGAGGATGTCGCTTCTGAACTTGACGGCCTGCTCGCCAAGGTGGATCTCTCGCCGGAGAGGCTCCTTGCGGTCGAGGAGAGGATGTCGCTGATTTATTCCCTGCTCAAAAAGCATTCTTGCGCCACAGTCGAGGAACTGATATCGCTCCGGGATTCCCTGTCCGAAAGTGTGGACGGGACTGCGGCTCTGGAAGACAGGATGCTTGAACTTGAGAAACAGGAGCGCGATTTCCTGGGACAGTACGGGGAGATTTGCGCCCGGCTTTCTGACGCGCGGCGCAAGGCCGCTCCCGGACTTTCCGCATCGATTACGGAGTCCCTGCATTTCCTTGAGCTGGACCGGGCCGTGTTCGAGGTTTCGGTCGAGGACGGAAACCAGGGCGCGGACGGTGCCGACAAGGTCCGTTTCCTCTTCTCTTCGACGGGCAAGGGCTTGATGGACATATCGAAAGTCGCTTCCGGGGGAGAGCTCTCAAGAATCATGCTGTGTCTCAAGGCCAAGATGGCCGAGTTCACAGGTATGCCGACGCTGATTTTCGATGAGATAGACACCGGTGTGAGCGGCAGCGTGGCGGACCGTATGGGGCAGATGATATGCTCGATGGGACGCAACATGCAGGTCTTCTCCATCACCCATCTTCCGCAGGTGGCGGCAAAGGGCGATGCGCATTACATGGTCGAGAAGAGTATAAGCCCTGACGGACGGACGCTCTCGTCGATACGCAGGATAGACGGCAAAGAGAGGGTGATGGAAATCGCCCGGCTGCTCAGCGGAGCCAGCATCACGCCCGCCGCTGTGGCCAATGCCGAGACCTTACTGAACGAGGGTCATTGACAGGTCGTTGCCGTAGACTATTCTCCTTACGGCAGTGTTGACCTTCCCGTCAGCCTGAGAGCGGCTGTATCTGAAGTCGGACTGGAGTCCGCGCCAGTATCTCTCCGGAAGCCTGCGCCACCAGCGCCTTCCGTATTCTGAGCACATTTTCACGAAATAACTCATCGTGTCATAGCCCTGGAAGGCGAATGACCCCGGCTCGCATCCGTACAGGGCGCGGTAGGCCATGACGAAGTCTTTCACCTGCCTGGAGTCATAGTCGATGAAGTATGAGGCGGCCAGTCTCGCGTTGGCGTGGTAGAGGTCAAGCACATCTGGGCTGACGCAGTTGCGCACACGTGAGGTGGTGTAGAGCACGATGTCCCCGTTGATTCTCGCCGCTATGCCCAACTGCTTGATGGAGTTGCTGATGAAGTTGTCGTTGTCGGAGGCTATCAGCACCCTGTATTTGCCTTTGAGTTCCGGCTTGCCGAGTTCTTCGGTGCTCTGGACGCTGCGGAATATGACACCTTTCTGCTGAAGCCTGTCGAGAAGGTATGCGGCCTGTTCGCCCGGAGTGGCGTTTTCTTTGAGGACTATCACCTCGTCTCCGAATTCCATTTCGCTCTGCAGCCAGTCCACAATCTCATCCACCTGGTATGTCCATGGAGTAGGGGCCTGGATGATGTTGTCTCCTCGCTCGGCGAGAGCGGCTGATTTCGGTTCCAGCGGGGATATGAGCATTTTGCGCCCGCAGCACTGGAGCGCCTTCTCTATGTCCGCATATGCTACAGGGCCGATCACCACATCGCTTTCATTGTAGATGGACCCGTCGCAGAAATCCTCGCCCGCGGAGTCTACAAAACGGAGGTTGACCTTGGTGCCGCCGTTCCCGATATCCCTCAGGGCCAGCAAGGCTCCGCTGTACATTTCGAGGAAACCGGCCCCCGGCTTGGCGGAAGCGGCATTGACAGGCAGTATGAGGCTCACTCCCACGGAGGAAGGGGGGCCGAAGAAAAACCCGTCATCATCGTCCTCCGTGCTGTCTATGACGGCGGCAGGCTCCTCAGGCACAGTCTGCGGCTTCTCCTCTTTGAGCTCTTTCTGCTCCTCGGCCGGTTCCGTGCGTTTCTTCTTCCCCGGGAAAAGGTACCATTGCGCGCATGCGGTGAGTTGAAGCATGCACAACATGCCCACTATGATGATGACTTTCTTCATTTCTTGATTGTTTCAGCAAATTCTGTAAGTTCCTTGCAGAATCTGTTCCAGCTTAGTCCGCCGTTGATTTTTCTGATGCCGCGTATGCAGTCCTCCTTGAGCTGTGGCCGGGTGAAATACTTGTCGATGGCGTCTGCCACGCATTCAGGGGTGCATTCTCTGCACACTATACCGGCTCCTTCTTTGCCGACAGTCTCCTTGAGTCCGCCCACATCGGTGACTATCATCGGGAGCTCGAAGTGGTTGGCTATCGCGTTGATGCCGCTCTGGGTCGCGCTCCTGTACGGGAGGACGGCCACGTCAGCGGCGGAGAAGAAGTACTTGACTTCCGAGTCGCTGATGTAATTAGGGAACAGGCTGACCCGCTTGGCGTTGGGTGAGGAGTCGATCTGCTTCTGGTATTTCTCGAATGAGCCGTACGGCTCACCGGCGATGATCAGCTGATATGAGTCGTCCAGGCGGCTGAACGCGTCGATCAGGATATCAAGACCTTTGTAGTCGCGTATCAGTCCGAAAAACAATATGTTGCGGTCGCAGTCGCGTATCCCGAGCTTCTTCTCGGCCTCCCTTTTGTCGATCTTCTCGCCGAAGTGGTCGTAGACCGGGTGCGGGATGACCTTGCAGACTGCGTCCTTTTTCAGCCTGAACAGGTCCTCCGACACCTCCTTGCAGAGAGTCACGCAGCCGTCCACATGCCTGAGGAAGTACTTGGTGAGGGGCCTGTCGAAGAAGTGCGGCTCGTGCGGTATCACATTGTCGAGTATGGCGACGACCCGGCAGCTGTCCTTCATCCTGGAGGCCACATATCCCAGGGACGGGGCGAACCAGGACATCCAGTAGCGGAGGATGAGCACGTCCGGACCCCATTCGTTGATCGCCTTGGCTGTCCGTGCCCAGGATAACGGAGAAACCGTATCCAGCAGAGCCTCTGACTCTACGGATACGGCTTCCTTGTCTTCTTCCGTGACAAACTGTGTCTTGCCCGGGAACAGGAATGACGGATACTGTCTGCTGAAGTTGAACGCGCGCACCTCGTGCGATTTCCCCAGCTCTTTCAGGATGTCTGCGTTGAACTGGGCGATACCTCCCCGGTAGGGGTGGAAGCAGGACAGTATGGCAATCCTCAAGACCTGTTATTCTGATTTCTTGCCTTTGGTCTTGGCATAGGCCGCGTTGAGGCCTTCGAGCAGCGTGTCTGTGATGTCAAGCTCGGCGGCTCCAGTCACTACCGGCACGGAGATGATGTCTCCCTGGGTGGCGAGGATGAGTGAGTATTTCTTGTCCGCGTTGAACTCGGCGATGTAGCTGTTGATCGCGTCGGCGATCTGGTTCATCATCACCTGCTGCTCCTCGGCGATTTCCTGCTGCTTCTGTGCGGCATAGGTCTGGAAACTGTTCTGCTGCTGGATGAGCTTCTGGTTCTGGGACTCGGCCACGGACTGGGTGAGAAGACCCTTGTTGATCTTGTCCTGGAACGCCTTGATGTCCTTCTCGAGCTTCGTGCCCCTGCGGGTCACCTCCTGGTTGATGCTGTTGACTTTCGTCTCGACCACGCTGCGCAGGTCATTGGCCATGTCGTATTCGCTGATCACGCGGTCCATATTGAAGTATACTATGGCTCCGGACTGTACTGCAGGAGAGGATTCGGCGGAGGCGTTGCTTGCCGGCGCGCTGTTGCCCGTGCTGCATGATGTGAGCGCAAGGGCCGCTGCGAGCGAGCCGGCGCCGAGAATAAGGGAAATCTTGTTCATTTTATGTTAACTTTTTGTTTTTGGTCATCGGTAAGCCCACAAAAGTAAGTAAAAAATCTGACATCTCAGCCCAATGTGGCTTCGAGGTACTTTTGTATGGTGGTCTCCAGTCCCATATAGAGGGCGTCGCAGATCAGCGCGTGGCCGATGCTCACCTCGTCCGTCCACGGGATCGTCCTGATGAAATACTGGAGATTCTCGAGCGAGAGGTCGTGCCCGGCATTGAGCCCGAGCCCGATTTCCCTGGCTTTCTCCGCCGTCTCAAGATAAGGGGCGATCGCCTTCTCCCTGTCTTGGGCGTAGCCTGCCGCGTATCCCGCCGTGTAGAGTTCCACCCTGTCCGCCCCGCATCTCAGGGCTCCTTCCGCCATGGCCGGGTCCGGGTCGATGAAAATGGATGTCCTTATCCCCCTGGACTTGAACGAGGCGCAGACTCTGGAGAGGAAGGCGTAATTCTTGACGGTGTCCCACCCCGCGTTGGATGTCAGGGCGTCCGGGGCGTCCGGCACAAGCGTGACCTGGTCCGGCACCACCTCGCAGACGAGGGCGCTGAAACTGCCTGTCGGGTTGCCTTCTATGTTGAATTCCGTCTTGATCTCCGGGCGCAGCGTGCGCACATCGGAATATCTGATGTGTCTCTCGTCGGGTCTCGGGTGGACGGTGATGCCTTCGGCGCCGAAGCGCTCGCAGTCGAGCGCCGCTTTGAGCACGTCTGGCATGTTGCCGCCGCGCGCATTGCGCAGCAGGGCGATCTTGTTGATGTTTACACTGAGTCGTGTCATCTCTGTAGGACTTTATCTTATAAGTGCAAAAGTAGCAATATTTATAATAAATGTGCTAAATTTGACGGCTGTTATGAGACTTGCAGGCTATATCAAGAAGAAGGGACTCTGGGACGATCCGCGTGTCCGGAAGATGATTTCCGGGCTGGAAGCGGCTGGCTCGGAAGTATATCCGGTGTCTTCGCAGGCCGATGTGAAGCCGGGCACGGATGCCCTGCTGAGCCTTGGCGGCGACGGGACATTTCTGTCCGCCGCCCGTATAGCCGTGCCGTCATCCCTCCCGGTGCTCGGAGTCAATCTCGGTCGGCTCGGCTTCCTGTCGGAATGCCGTCCGGAGGATCTGCCCGCCGCTCTCTGCGCGGAGGAGTTCCGCGTCGAGGAGAGGAAACTGCTTCAGGTGAGCGCCGAAGGGTTTCTGCCGGAGGGCTTCTGGCCTTTCGCGCTCAACGAGACGGGAGTCTCCCGGATAGGCGCCTCCATGCTCGGCGTGGATGTGGAGCTGGACGGGGAGACGCTCCCGACATGGTGGGCTGACGGACTGCTCGTGGCGACCAGCACCGGTTCCACGGCTTATTCCCTGAGTGTCGGCGGCCCGATATGCACCCCGGACGCAAAAGTGTTCATCGTGGCCCCGATATCCCCGCACAATCTCAATGTGCGTCCGCTTGTCGTGCCGAACACTTCGCGCATCGCCATAAGCTTCCGCTCAAGGGAGGACAGCGTGGCCCTGTCGGTGGACAACCGCACCTGCCGTATCCCGGCCGGGGCCAGAGTCGAGGTGTGCGCCTCGCCGCGCAGCCTGAAGCGGCTCTGCATAGGGAAGCCGAATTTTATTAACGCGCTGCGTACCAGGCTTCTGTGGGGAGAGGATGTGCGCAACGGAAACGAATCATTGTGAATATGATACCGAAGGAGAAACTGCCCCGGCATGTGTCGCTGATAATGGACGGCAACGGAAGATGGGCCGCCAGGAGGGGCAAGGAGAGAGTCTGCGGCCATTTCGAGGGCGTGGAAAGCGTCAGGACGGTCGTGGAGACTTCCGTGGAACTGGGCATAGAATATGTCTCCTTCTTCGCTTTCTCGGAAGAGAACTGGGGCCGGCCTTCAGACGAGGTCAACACCCTGATGGAACTGATGTGCAGCGCCATGAAGAACGAACTCCAGACCTTTCTCGACAACGGGACGCGCTTTGTGGTGCTCGGCAACAGAGCCAGGCTCTCCGGCTCGCTCAATGCTATGATAGACAATATGATGGCTGCCACGTCGGGGGGCCATTCCACGACCGTGGTGCTGTTTCTCAGTTACAGCGGCCGCTGGGATATACTTCAGGCCGCCGAGAAGATGGCACACGATTTGATTGAACACCCCGGTCGCCATATCGGAGCGGAGGATTTCTCGCGTTATCTGGTGACTGACGGCATTCCGGACCCGGATCTGCTGATACGTACTTCAGGAGAGGAGAGGATAAGCAATTACATGCTTTGGCAGACGGCATACACTGAATTCGTGTTCACTGACACGCTCTGGCCCGACTTCCGTAGGGATGAGTACCTGGCCGCGCTTGAGGAGTATGCCTCACGTGACCGGCGGTTCGGAAAAGTCAAATAATTGGGCTATATTTGTGAATTATTGATTGAAGATGAAGATCGGACGGATACTTGCCATTTTGGTCCTTGGTCTCGTGGGCGCCGCAGCCGGTGCGCAGGAGCCGGGGGTCGAAGTGGACTATAATCATCCCCGCACCTACAAGGTCGGCGGAATCAGCGTTGAGGGCAACACCTACTACCGTGACCAGCAGATCATCTCCCACGCCGGCCTCCAGAAAGGAATGGAAGTGACGGTTCCGGGGGAGACGATGACCAATATCGTCCGGCGGTTGTGGCTGCAACGCTATTTTGAGGATGTCTCCATCACCATCGACAGCCTCAGCGCAGGGAGGGATTCCGCTTTCTTCACCATCAGGGTCAAGGAGCGTCCGAGGGTGTCCAGCTGGACTTTCTCCGGAGTGAAGTCGGGGGAGAGGAAGGATATCCAGGAGAGGGTGAACCTCCGCAGGGGCGGGGAGTTCTCAGAATATGTGGAGAAGACCACTTCGGACATCATCAAGCGCTATTTCGCCGAGAAGGGTTTCCTGCTTTGCGAGGTCAACGCCGAGGTCACCCGCGACACGGTGATCCGCAACGCCATCAGGGTCAACTTCGCCGTCGACAAGGGGCAGAAGATCAAGGTGCGCGACATCAATTTCGTCGGCAACGAGCATGTGTCCGACTACAAGCTCGCCCGTTCCATGAAGAAGACCAAGTCCAACAAGTTCTACAACTTCTTCAACAGCAAGAAATTCAACGAGAAGGAATATCTCAACGACAAGAAAGGCGTGCTTGAGGCGTTCAACGAGGCCGGTTACCGCGACGCCAGGATAGTCCGCGACTCCGTATATTATGTGACCCCGAACCGCCTGGGCATCGACCTGGTGTTCGAAGAGGGTGACAAATACTATTTCCGCAACATCAGCTGGACGGGTAACTCCGTCTATTCGTCAGACGCACTCAACCAGGTGCTGGCCATCAGCAAGGGAGATGTCTACGACAAGGTTACGATGGAGAAGAGGCTCTACGGCGGCGGGAAGCAGACGGACTATGACATCTCGAAGCTTTACCGCGACAACGGTTATCTGTTCTTCCAGATCAACCCTGTCGAGACCAATATCCAGAATGACTCCGTGGATGTCGAGATGCGCATCTCCGAAGGCAAGCAGGCCACGATCAACAACATAGTCATCAACGGCAACGACCTTACCAACGAGAAAGTGGTGCGCCGCCAGCTATTCACGCGTCCGGGATACCTGTTCAGCCAGAGCGACTTCGAGCGCTCCATCAGGGAGATCGCTTCCCTTGGGCAGTTTGACGCGGAGACCATCATGCAGCAGGGAACGGGTTGGTCCATGGTCCCTAACCAGCTGGACAACACCGTGGACCTCATCTACAATGTTACCGAGAAGCCGTCTTCGCAGCTGGAGGTTTCCGGCGGCTGGGGCGGAAGGACATTCGTGGCCACGGTCGGAGTCAGTTTCAACAACTTCTCGACCCAGCGCTTCTTCGACAAGAGCGCCTGGCGTCCGGTGCCGCTGGGAGACGCGCAGAACCTTGCGCTCCGCTTCCAGACCAACGGTACATACTATACCGCCCTCACGGCCAACTTCACCGAGCCTTGGCTCTTCGGCAAGAAGCCGACTTCGCTCAACCTCGGCGCATATTATACACGCCAGACCAACTCCTATCTCGCGCTCAACTTCCTCAACAACGACCGCCAGATGGAAGTCTTCGGATTCTCAGCCTCGCTGGGTACGCGCCTGAAGTGGCCTGACAGCTATTTCGTTCTCTACAACGGAATCAACTGGCAGTCCTACAAGCTGACCAACTGGTACTCCGGCTACTTCATATTCGATGACGGCATAGCCAACAACATCAACTACTCCCTGAGTCTCGTGCGCAACTCCACGGACCAGCAGATCTACCCGCGTACCGGTTCCGACTTCTCCTTCTCCCTCCAGCTGACCCCGCCGTTCTCACTTTTCAGGAAGCACGACTACAACAGCAAAGGAGAGAGGGTGGCAGTAGGCAGCTACAAGGACATCAACTACAACAACTGGTCTTCGAAGCAGCGCTACAAGTGGATCGAGTATCACAAGTGGAAGCTCTCCGGCGCCACTTATACCAAACTCGTCGGGGATCTCGTCCTGATGACCAGGGCGCAGTTCGGTTATCTCGGATACTACAACAGGAATTGGGGATATTCTCCGTTCGAGGGCTTCCTCCTCGGCGGTGACGGAATGTCCGGATACAACACCTACGGTTCCGAAGTCATCTCGCTCCGCGGTTATGAGAACTACTCCCTGACCCCGTATGAACCGTCCACCTACAATTCCACCGGATATGCCTATGCCGGTAATGTATATGACAAGTTTACCGTGGAACTGCGTTATCCTGTCATCCTCCAGCCGACTTCCACCATCTATGTGCTCGGCTTCCTGGAGGGAGGAAACGCATGGTCTGACATCAGGAAGTTCAATCCTTTCCAGATCAAACGCAGCGCTGGAGTCGGTGTTCGCATCTTCCTTCCGATGGTAGGTTTGCTCGGCGTCGACTGGGGCTATGGATTTGACACCACTGATTCCAGCAAGCGCAGCCAGTTCCACTTCGTGATCGGACAACAATTTTAAAGTATGAATTATATGAAAAAGATTCTTTTGATCGCCGCTACGGCACTTGTCGCGATTTCCGCTGCAGCCCAGCCGAAATTCGCCCATGTGAATTTCTCGGAGCTTGTGCAGCTTTGCCCTGAGGCAGACCAGGCCCGCACCACGATGGCGGCCTCAAGCAAGGAGGCCCAGGAGACATATCAGGCAATGGTTGAGGAGTTCCAGACCAAGTACAGTCAGTACGAGGCCAAGGCCAGCACCTGGACGGCAGCAATCAAGGCCAGCAAGGACAAGGAACTCCAGGAAATCCAGCAGCGTATCCAGGAGTTCAGCCAGACGGTCGACATGGAGCTCCAGCAGCAGCAGCAGACCCTGATGGCGCCTATCGTCAAGAAGGCTCAGGACACCATCAAGGACCTGGCCAAGCAGGGCGGATATGTGTATGTCTTCGATGTCAGCTCCCTGCTGTACTACGATGACGCACAGAGCACGGATCTCACTCCGCTCGCGCGCAAGGCTCTCGGCATCGCCGATGACCGCACTCTTGAGTCTCTGCAGGCGGAGCTTCAGGCTCAGCAGCAGGCCCAGGCCGGAAACTAGAAACCACACACTACATGACACATAGCCCCGCCCGAGGGTGGGCGGGGCCTTTTTACACTGAAACTACACCAATTAACTTTTGTAATGCAACATAAAATCATTGACGCCAAGGATGTGGTGATCAGATTTGCTGGAGATTCGGGTGATGGAATGCAACTCACCGGATCTCTTTTTGCAGATATGTCAGCTATCTACGGCAACGGTCTGTCGACCTTCCCGGACTATCCGGCCGAGATTCGTGCACCTCATGGCACTGTTTCCGGCGTGTCCGGTTTTCAGATCCATATCGGCTGTTCCAAAGTCTCCACACCGGGAGATTTCTGTGACCTGCTCGTCGCCATGAACCCTGCCGCGTTGAAAACCAACGCGAAATGGTGCAAGCGTCATGCGATGATTCTTGTGGACCAGGATGCATTCGACCAGGCAGGCATGTCCAAGGCCGGTTTCGTCACCGATGACCCGTTCAAGGAGCTCGGTGTCGAGGACAGGACCATCATCGCCGCCCCTATCACGACCCTCACGCAGGAGAGCCTCAAGAACAGCGGGATGGACAACAAGGCCATACTCAAGTGCAAGAACATGTTCACGCTCGGGATGGCCTGCTTCATCTATAATCGCCCGCTTGACTACATTTTCAGCTATCTCGAGAAGAAATTCTCCAAGAAGCACCCGGAGGTCATAGAGCCTAACAAGAAAGTTCTCAAGGACGGCTTCAACTATGCCGCAAACCTCCAGATAATCGCAAACACCTATACCGTTGAGCCGGTGAAAGACCTTGCGAAGGGCACCTGGCGCAACATTACCGGCAACCAGGCCATTGCCTGGGGACTTCTGGCGGCTTCGGAGAAATCCGGACTCCCGCTTTTCTGCGGTTCCTACCCGATAACGCCTGCCACGGCGATTCTTGAGGAACTTGCCATCCACAAGAGCCTCGGAGCCAAGACCCTTCAGGCCGAGGACGAGATTGCCGGCATCTGCACGGCTATCGGCGCCTCATTCGCAGGCAATCTTGCCGTCACCACCACTTCCGGCCCGGGACTCTCCCTGAAGTCCGAGGCCATGGGACTTGCGGTGATGGCTGAGCTGCCTCTCGTCGTCGTCGACGTGCAGAGAGGCGGCCCGTCCACAGGACTTCCTACCAAGACGGAGCAGTCCGACCTCAATCAGGCGCTCTACGGCCGCAACGGCGAATGCCCTATGGCCGTGATCGCCGCACATTCCCCGGCCCACTGCTTCGACGCCGCATTCAACGCGGCCAAGATAGCTCTCGAGCACATGACGCCTGTCCTGCTGCTTTCCGAGGGTTTCCTCGGCAACGGTTCGGAGCCTTGGAGAATTCCTGCGATGAAGGACTATCCTGAGATCCGCCCTCCATTTGTGCAGGGAATCCTCAAGGATGGCGAGAAGTTCCATCCGTTCAAGCGTAATCCGGAGACACTTGTCCGCCGCTGGGCGATTCCGGGACAGAAGGGTTTCGAGCATCGCGTCGGCGGTCTGGAGAAAAACCACGACGGAGTCCTCTCCAACGACCCGGTCAACCATGCCACCATGGTCTCCGAGCGCGCCGAGAAGGTGGCCAGGATAGCCAGGGATATCCCGCAGCTGGACATCCTCCACGGCCCGGCACAGGGCAAGCTCCTCGTCGTCGGCTGGGGCGGCACCTACGGACACATCTGGTCCGCGGTGAGCGAGATGGACAATGTCTCATATGCGCACTTTGACTACATCAACCCGTTGCCTTCCAATACGGAAAAGGTCCTGAACTCGTTTGACAAGATACTGGTCTGCGAGCTCAACAGCGGGCAGTTCGCTGATTACCTGAGGGCGAAGTTCCCTCATCTGGAGATACACAAGTTCAACAAGATACAAGGCCAGCCGTTCCTGGTGAGCGAACTGGAGGAGGCGATTAAAAAAGAGTTGTAAGATATGGCTACATTGACATTCAAAGACTTCAAGAGTGATCAGGAAGTGCGCTGGTGTCCGGGGTGCGGAGACCACGCTGTCCTCGCTGCGCTGCAGAGAGCTCTCCCGAAGGTGAGCCAGGCTCTCAACTACGACAAGGAGAGATATGTGGTGGTGTCCGGTATCGGATGCTCGTCCCGTCTCCCTTATTATATGGATACCTATGGATTCCACAGCATCCATGGCCGCGCCACCGCCATCTCCACCGGCATCAAGGTGGCCAATCCGTGGCTTACCGTATGGCAGGCCTGCGGTGACGGCGACGCCCTCGCGATAGGCGGCAACCACTTCATCCACGCCATCCGCAGGAACATCGACATCAACATAATCCTTTTCAACAACCAGATCTACGGTCTGACCAAGGGGCAGTATTCCCCGACATCCAAGTTGGGCGCCATCACGAAGACCTCGCCTTACGGCACCGTGGAGCATCCGTTCAATCCGGGTGCCCTGGTGCTTGGAGCCAAGGGCACATTCTTCGCGCGCTCTCTGGATGTGGAACTGAAACTCAACGAGGAGATCATGACGGCGGCGGCCCTCCATGATGGCTGCGCCGTGATGGAGATGCTGACCAACTGCGTGATATTCAATGACGGAGCGCACAAGAACCTTTCCGACCCGGCAGTGAAGGCCGACCATACCATAGTCCTCAGGCAGGGCGAGCGCATGATTTTCGGCAAGAACCGGGACAAGGGCCTCATCTATGACGGCAAGAAGATACGTGCCGTGCACATAGGGGAAGGCGGCTTCACGGAGGAGGACATCCTTGTCCATGACGCCCACACCGACAACATCGGCATACACATGGCCCTCGCGGAGATGAAGGGCCCGGACTATCCTGTGGCACTGGGCGTCATCCGCGACGTGAAGGACATCACCTACGACGACGGCGTGCGCGACCAGGTCAAGGAAGTTATGATGAAATCACAGATACACTGTGTAGATGACCTCCTGCACAGCGGTTCAACATGGGAGGTCGAATAACCACATTTCACACTAATAATGAAGACAAAGGACATTATGGCCCGTCTCCAGGCCAAGTACCCGGGGGAGAACGAGTATCTCCAGGCGGTACAGGAGGTTTTGGAATCCATCGAGGATGTCTACAACCAGCATCCTGAATTCGAGAGGGCCAAGATCGTCGAGAGGATGGTGGAGCCTGACCGTATCTTCACATTCCGTGTCACCTGGGTGGATGACCGCGGAGAGGTGCAGACCAACACAGGCTACAGAGTCCAGTTCAACAGCGCCATCGGACCTTATAAGGGAGGCCTCCGCTTCCACAGGGCGGTCTCTCCGTCAATGCTCAAGTTCCTCGGTTTCGAGCAGACTTTCAAGAATGCCCTCACGACCCTTCCTATGGGAGGTGCCAAGGGTGGCTCGGACTTCGACCCTGCCGGCAAGTCCAACGAGGAGATCATGCGTTTCTGCCAGGCTTTCATGCTTGAGCTCTGGAACTGCATCGGACCGGATCAGGACATCCCTGCCGGAGACGTGGGCGTGGGCGGACGCGAGATAGGCTACCTCTACGGGATGTACAAGAAACTCGCCCGTCAGTACAATACCGGAGTGCTTACCGGCAAGGGTGCCACTTGGGGAGGATCCATCCTCCGTCCTGAGGCTACCGGATTCGGAGCTCTCTACTTTACGCACTACCTTCTCGAGAAGGCCGGGAAGGATTTGAAGAACTGCAAGATAGCCGTGTCCGGCTTCGGCAACGTGGCATGGGGCGCCTGCAAGAAGGCCCTCGAACTCGGAGCCAAGGTCATCGCCATCTCCGGCCCGGACGGCGTCTGCGAGATTCCTGACGGCATAACTCCTGAGATGATCGACTATATGCTTGTGATGCGCGCATCCAACCGCAACATGGTGGAGGATATGGCCACCAAGTTCCCGGGCAAGGCGCATTTCACCGCCGGCAAGAAGGCGTGGAGCGTCAAGTGCGACATCGCGCTGCCTTGCGCTTTCCAGAACGAGCTCTCCGAGGATGACGCCAAGGAACTCGTAGCCAACGGCACATGGTGCTGCTGTGAGGTGTCCAACATGGGCTGCCAGCCTGAGGCCATCCACTACTTCCAGCGCAAGGGCATACTCTTCGCCCCGGGCAAGGCCGTCAATGCCGGCGGCGTGGCCACTTCGGGTCTTGAAATGACCCAGAACGCCTCCCATATCAGCTGGAGCGGCAAGGAGGTGGACGACAAGCTGCACTTCATCATGAAGTCCATCCACGAGGCCTGCGTCAAGTACGGCACCCAGCCGGACGGCAGCGTGGACTATGTGAAGGGCGCCAACATCGCCGGCTTCATGAAGGTCGCCACAGCCATGCTTGAGCAGGGGACCATATAGTCATCTATGTAAGTATAAATATCGAGGGGGAGTGGCCGTCCGGCTGCTCCCCCTCTTTGAAAGAGTGGTTGTATATAACAGTTGAGAGAGTTCAAGCTATTTTACATCCCACCAGATACGATGCTCCGCGTCGTTGGTTCCGGCGAATGCGGCGCTGACAGCGGACTCGTAGTTTTTCTTGTTAGACGCCGCGATGGCTCCGGAGTACTTCATCCTGTACGGGATGTGGGTAATTCCTACGGCTGCCGGACCTACCTCTATCACAGGCACATGCAGGCGTCTGATGTCGGACCATGCCTCCACGCCGTCCGCCATGTATCCGGACAGCCAGCGCTGCATCGCGATCTTCTCAAGCTTCTGGGCTTTCGTGCCGGCATAGGCAACCTTGTCTGACGCGAGATAGACATCGACATCTTCGGCTCCCCACTGCTCGAATGAAGCCTTCACGCCCGCCTCATAGAGGGATTTGGCGTCGGCGGAGATCCATCCGCGCTCCGCAGCCTCGGCGGCCACGAGATTGACTCTCGCCGCGGTGATGATAGGCAGCAGGCCCTCGGCGGCGCTGAGCGACTCTGAGAAGTAGCATACCTTCTCCGCGTAGTCGGACACATTTGGGATGCCCAGCTTCATCCCCACATAGGCGGCAGGGTCTGACGCGTCTCCGACAGGGGCCGAGCCCCTGAAAGGTACGAGGGAGAAATAGCAGAACAGCCTCGGGTCGCCGTAGTCCTTGAGAGCCTCCACGATGTATTCGTTAGGGCAGAAGTTGCTGTTGTAGTTGACCCCGTTGGAGTACAGGGGTGAAGGAGAGTTGGAGTCGAAGCGGTATATCATCGAGTCTCCATCGTCCACGATGCCCCCGTCCGCGTAGGCGGCCGCGAAGCGGGACTTGCCGACGCTTTCGGCGACGTCGCTTAGCTTGATCGCCATGAGCATGCGGAGCGAGGCGTTGAGCTTCTTCCATTTGCTCACGTCACCTCCGAAGATGATGTCGGCGGAGGAGAGGCTCCCGCTCTCGTCGAAGAGGGCGTATGCTTCCTTGAGCTTCTCGTCCAGGTATGAGTAGATGTCTTCCACGGAGTCGAACGCCGGTGTGTAGTTGTCTTCTCCCGCCTGGAGGGCCTCCTTGACCGGTATAGGCCCGAGGATGTCCGCCAAGTGCATGTAGAAGTAGGCCTGGAGGGTCACGGCTGTCGCGATCTGGTTCTTGTTGCTGCCGAAGCGGGTCACCGCCACGGTGTTTTTGGTGGCGTCGTCCGAGTTGAGGTCGATGATGTACTTGAGATTCTTGAGCGGATACAGGTAGTAGGAGCTCGTGTCGAATTCGAGGATGTTCATCTTCCCGTACTGGAGGGTGTTGCGCTCGGCCACATAGCCGTTGAACATCTGCGTCCACGGGTTGTAGTAGTAGCTGTTGAGTGTGAAGTCGTAGGTGTACGTGCACGCATAGGTGAAGAACATGTCGGTCTGCGCCTCTGACGGTCTGTTCGGGTTCTTGTTGATGTCACCGAAGTCTCCCAGACTGCACCCTGTCAGGAGAACAGCTCCCAGGGCGGAAGTGGCCAATAATGCTTTTATGTTTCTCATAATATGATTCATTTGAAATGTTGGACAACGTCAGAATGTGAGTTTCAGGGTCATGCCGAACGCCCTGGTGGAAGGTGCGGCGCCGCCTTCGGTGAAGTTGGAGCCGAGCTCTGAAGGGTCGATGTTCGGTGCCGCGGAGTAGATCAGCCAAGGGTTGGTGGCCACGAATGAGACGCGGGCGGCGCTGAGGCCGACATTCATCTTGCTCAGGAAACTCTTCGGCACGTCGTATGAGAGTGATACCTCCCTGAGTTTCACATAAGTACGGTCGAAGATGGAGGTCTCCCAGACCTGGGATGCATAGTCTTGGAAATACTCGGCTGCAGGGACATAGGTGTCCACTTCTTTGCCGTCCTTGTCCACGCCGGTCATGTGGATACCGCCGCCGTTGGCGACCGGCTCACGGATGTTGACTCCCTTGTCGTTGACCGTGGCTGTGTTGGCCAGCAATCCGGAACCGCTGCCCCAGAGGTTCGTCCAGGAGGAAATCTGTCCGCCGACGGAGAAGTCGAGGGATGCCGCCAGACTGAAGCCCTTGTAGCGGAGCCTTGTCGAGAAACCTCCGGTGAAGTCCGGCTGATAGCATCCGAGCTCCTTGTCAACGGCGGTGTTGAACATAGGACGTCCGTCCTCGTCGAAGATGATGCGTCCCTGCTCATCACGCTCCCAGGTGTTGCCCCTGATGATGCCGAGAGGGCGTCCCTCTTCAGCCCACAGGTAGAGTCTGGAGTAGAATGAGGTCCAGTACATCTGGTAGGAGGATATGCCTTCCGTGAGCCGCACGAGGGTGTTCACGTTCCTGGCGATGTTGAAGTCGAGGTCCCAGCTGAAGTCCCTGGTCTCCACGGCCCTCGCCCCGACGAGGAATTCCATGCCTCGGTTGCGGACCAGTCCGGCGTTCAGCTTGCGGGTCGAGTAGCCGGATTCGGCGGCGGAGCTGGCGTTGATGATCTGGTTGTCGTTGTCGCGGTTGTAGAAGTTGATGTCTCCGTAGAAGCGGTTGCCGAACATCTTCCACTCCGTACCGACCTCGTATGAGGTGGAGATGGTAGGCTTGATGTTGTAGTTGACCTGTGAGGAGGATTCATACATGGTGGAGTTGGCGCCGTACTTTGTCCCGAGGATGTATGTCGGATAGATGTTGTAGGCGCCCATCGTGGAGCCGAGCTGCGCCGCGCTCGCGCGGATCTTCCACATGTTGAGCCAAGGTGCGGAGAACCAGTTGCTTGCGATTACGGAGACGGAGAGTCCGCCGTAGAGGTAGCTGTTGTTCTCAGGGGAGAGGGTGGAAGACCAGTCGTTGCGCAGGGAACCGTCTATATAGTAGGTGTCGTCCCAGCCGACGGTAGCGGTGCCGTAGATGCTGCGCTCCGCGTAGTTGGTCTTGGTGTTGGTGACGACGGCTGTGGTCCCGGTCGACGCGCTCAGGTTGTAGAAGTTGTCGATGGACAGGCCGTAGCTGCTGTTGGTGTGGGCGTCGATTATGTCATACTGATAGTTCCTGGCTTCGGCGAATGCGGCGGCCTCGACGGACAGCTTGTCGTTCACGAAGGAGCCTCCCCATGTGAGGTGTCCCTGGACTGTGTCGTCAAGCACTCCGCTTTGGAGCTGGGCATAGTATGAAGTGAAGTTGATGGATCCTGAAGGCCTCTTGGTCTCGCCGATGTAGCTGCGGATATTGGCGTTGTAGCGGACTCCGGCCTTGATGTTGAGCGGCAGCTTGACAGTGGCGTCGGCCGAGAACACGTTCCACTGGTAGGTGTCGTAGGTGTTGTATTCGTGGAAGAGGGCATACGGGTTGTCATGGTAGTTGGCCGTGTTGTTGGAGATGCTCTTGACATTCCAGCTGCGCCAGCTTCCGTCCGGACGCATGTAGTCCTTGTAGTCGGCCAGGTTGACATTGGTCTGTCCCCACTGGGTGTATTCCTGGAGGACGGTGCGGTTGCCGTTGTAGCCTGAGGATGCCGGGTTGTGGTCGCGGCGGTATGTGTAGAGGTAGTCCAGCGACACGTCGAGCCATGATGCCGGACTGTAGTTGGCCTTGATGCTCAGGTTGCGGCGGATGGCGTCGGAGTTCGGCTGGATGCCGGTGCGCTGGTTGTTGGTGAATGACACCCTCGTGGAGAGGTCCTTGTATGACTTCGAGAATGCGATGTTGGTGATGTTGGCGACACCTGTCTTGTAGAGGTCGCTGAGGTTGAGGTGGCTCTCCCAGGTGTCGGGGATGCCGTACTTGCTGCTGGTAGGGTCAACTGAGAGCGGGGTCACATATTTGACGGAAGGGTCGAATCTCGGGCCCCAGGACGCATCGTTGCCGTAGTCCATTATCTTGGCGCCTTTGAGGCTCTCGATGCTGCCGGGGTAGTCCCTCAGAAGCTTCGCGGCCGAAGTCGTGCCCGTGGCCTCCCCGAAGAGGTAGCCGTACTGGCCGCCGCCGTAGAGGGTCTGGAGGTTGACATGGTTGTAGTAGGTCTCCACGGTGGTGGTGTGGCTGAAGTCCACAGTGCCCCTGCCGCTTTCGGCGGATTTGGTGGTGATGATGATGGCGCCGTCACCTCCTCGCGAGCCGTAGAGCGCGGTGGCTGCAGGCCCCTTGAGGACATTGATCGACTCGACGTCGTCCATGTTGACGGCGTTCTTGTTGGTGATGGTGCCGTCCACGACATAGATCGGCTCGTTGACGCTGAGGCTGCCTTCTGAGGCTGCGGAGAGTGTGCCCGCACCGCGGAGGACGATCTTGCCGGAGGAGAATGACGAGCCTGAGCCTCCGAAGAACTGTACGCCGGCCACCTTGCCGACGATGGCGTTGCTCAGGTCGGACTGTCTGGCGATGGTGAGCTCTTCCGAGGTGACTTTCTGCGTTGAATAGCCGAGGGCCTTCTGCTTGCGGGTGAGCCCCTGGGCCGTAATCACGACATCTTCGAGGAACTCCGTGTCGGGTTCCAGCGCGATGTCGAGCCTGGAACGTCCCTCGACCGCGACTTCAACGGTACGATAACCCAGTGAACTTACGATGAGGGTCGCATTGCGCGGGACGGAGAGGACGTAGCTTCCGTCCAGATCTGAACTTGTGCCGCTGCTCGTTCCCTTGACGAGCAGGGAAGCGAATGGCACGGTCTCTTTTGTCGAGGCGTCCGTTACTTTGCCCTGGACAGTGACATTCTGTCCATAGGACCACACAGAGAGCAGCATTGCCGCTACTGTGAGGAAGGATCTGATTCTTTCCATAAGATCGTTTTGACTAAACATTACTTACTAACACTTGTGTGACATTGCGCGTTGACACTGTTGCAAAACTAAATATATTCAAAATAAAAAGCAAGTGCGTAATTGTATGTAAATCAGGGCAAAGTAATAATTTATTCTTGTTTATAAATATTTTGCTTAAAAATTGTAATTCAGGGGGGGGTGATTTGGATGAATTGTCGCAAAAATGGCGCGAAAATTTTCAAAAAAAATTTCGCGCCATTGAAATGTATCGTATGAAAGGGTGCTACTGCCCGAGCAAATCCAGGAGATATTCGCACTTGTGCGGGTTTCCGAGCGTCTTCCCGGCAGTGCAGGACAGTTTGACGCAGTCGTGCCACTCACGAAGTTCGGTGATTCGGCCCCTGGTGAGCTTGACCACTATGTTCATCGGTTCGCACCCGGTCACGTCGCAGGTGAGGAAGGTGCCGATTCCGTAGGAGTCCTGAACCCGTCCGGCGCAGTAGCGGTGGATTTCGATGGCCTTTTCGATGTCGAGACCGTTGCTGTAGACGACCTGCTTGGTGGCAGGGTCTATGCCGAGCGAACGGTATTTGGCGATGATCTTGTCCGTCTGCTCGAATTCGTCTCCGCTGTCCACCCTCAGGCCCTTGTACATCATCGCCATCCTCTTGGAAAGGTTGGAGAAGAAGACCTTGTCTCCGAAACAGTCGTAGAGGTAGATGCCGTTGTCTCCGTCATAGACGTCGCTGAACTTCTTCATCACGTTGAAGTTGCACTCGAACACGCCGCTCACGTTCTCCTCGAACGAGATCAGCTGGTGGGACATGGTCCCGAGCGGGGTGCAGCCGTATTTCATGGCGAACCAGACATTGGACGTGCCGATGAACTTGCCCGGCCCCGGCATCTGCCTCGCGGTCTGCTCCATCACGCGCACCACCATGTCCTGATGCGCGAAACTGAAGCGGCGGCGCGTGCCCATATCCCCGAGCGTGAGCCCGTTTTCGATGATCCTGACGGTCTTCTCCCGGCTGCGCTCTTCTTCAAGGGCTGCGTCATACTTCTCGAAGTCGCCGCGCAGGGAATGGATGAGCTCCGAGATGCAGGACAGGAGCGGCATCTCCCACATTATAGTGGAGAACCACTTGCCCCTGACAGTGATTTCAAGATGGCCTTCGCCGTCCTGGCTGATGTTGACCTCGTCCGGATTGAAGCGGTATCCGCGCAGGAAGGTGAAGTACCATATCGGCAGGAAGACGCACCTGCGCTTCATGAACTCGACTTCCTCGTCGCTGATGACCACGTTCCGCATCATCTCCACCTGCTCCCGCAGGAGCTTGTCGAAGCCCTGCGGGTATCTGTGGCCGTTGCGGTCGTAGAATGTGTATTCCACTTCGGCGCGCGGATATGTCTCCAGTATGTAGTACTGGCAGGTGAATGTGTAGAGGTCGTTGTCTGTGAAATGACGGATTATCTGCTCCATTATTTGTCGCTCTTGTATGGAAGGACTCTTCCCGGCTTGTCGAATTTGAGCCTTGCCCCTTCCTGGCGCACATCGTCGGCGGAGTAGGTGATGGTCCAGGTGTCCATGGTCATGAGCTCCCAGAGCCTGTCGCCAGTCATAGGGGCTGCGAAGCGCACCTGGATGCTCGGTACGAGGTCATCGTTGAGTTTGAGGTAGAGACCTATCACTCCCTCCTCTTTGGAGAGGTGGTTGCTCAGGAACGGCAGGCCGCGCTTGATGATAGGCTTCTCGTAGTTCTGGTCTGCGATTTCATAGATGAACTGAGGCTGGTCCGCATAGACCTCGACGCGTTTGCGGATCACGGTCGTGTCGCCCTGAGGGTACTTGCCGCTGTATTCCGCGATGAACGGGTCGAACATGCTCTCGAGATATCCGGCCACAGGGACCATCTTCTCGTCCTTTTCCATCCTCACGAACTCGAAGTCGACAGGGGTTGACTTGACTCCGCCGCCGTGGACAGGCATGTCGAGGGATTTCTTCTCGACCACCTGGCGGAACCACTCCTCGTCGGCCTGCTCGGCCGGATCCATATAGACTCTGACGATGAGCGGGCAGTCGTACTCGGACTCGAGGCCGAAGATCTTCTTGCCGCTAAGGCGCATCTGGATGCCGAGGTAGTTGAGGTCCAGCTTGTCGGACATGTGCTCCGTGCGTATCGTCACGCATTTTATCTCCGGGTACTTGGCCGGGTCAGGGCTTTCCACCCTGAAGTGCGAAGGCACGAACACTTCTGCCTGCACCTTGTCGGCCGTCGTCACGGACGGGTCGTAGCTGATCACCACGGTGTGGCTGCCGACGAATGTCTTGACTCCGTGCACGCCGCGAACCTTCTCCATGCGGGCTTTGAAGGCCATGGAGCTGCCGTAGCATTTCACTGAGCGCAGGTTCTTCACGGTCACGGTCTCAAGGGCCATGTTCTCCGTGGTGCCCCAGGTCTCGTTGATGGTAGGGAGCTCGAACTTGCCTCCGGCAATGGCCGCGGCGACCACTAGCACGACGGCTATTATGGCCGGCAGGAAACGGGTGAATCTGCGGGACTTCTCGCTCTCGCCCGGCCTTATCCCTATGGCGAGGGCCTTGGTAGGACAGGCTGCGACGCACTCTCCGCAGAGCGTGCAGTCAACGGAAGTGACCTTGTTGCCGTGGGACGGCACGTCGATGCCGTAAGGGCAGCTCTTCCGGCAGGAGTAGCAGCGGTGGCTGCACTGCGCCTGGTTGATGGTGACGCCGAGCAGCAGGAGTTTCGGCCGGCTGTGGAAAATCTCGAGGAGATAGCCGAGCAGGCAGTATGCGCCGAGATACCATATCCATGCGACATGCACCCCGAGCAGGTTCAGCGCCCAGCAGATGCCGGCGAGCAGGACGAGCCATACCCAGTATTTGAGTGAGTTGGAGACGGCTCCGAGCTGGCAGACATATTTGCACCAGAACCTGTCGATGACTATGCCGAGCAGCAGCACGACGCCAAGGCTCACGAGCGACATCCAGAGGGTGATCTCCCCCTTGAATCCCGTGGCCGCGGCGTAGTAAGGATCGAGGTTCTTGCAGAACAGCTCGCTGGCGCTTACGGTCATGTAGACTATCCAGAAGAGCAGGGCGTACTTGACGATGCGCAGGATCTTGTCGGCGACGCTGCCGTTGGCGATGGTGACGCTCTTGAAGCCTATGGCTTCACGGAGCTTCTTGAGCAGGTCTTCGACCGTCCCGACAGGGCAGAGGTAGCCGCAGAAAAGCTTGCTGAAGAGAATGACCGCAGCGGCAAGGGCTATGCCCATCATTATCTGCATGGTGGTCATGGAGCAAGGGAGTGAACCCTTCACCAGGAAAGTGGTCAGAGCCTGAAGTCCGCCGAAAGGGCAGTACTTCTCAGGGTCTGGAGTTTCCAGCCCGAGGACTTTGGCCCCGAGACCGCTCAGGAAGAAGATGATCAGTGCCAGCACGCCCCATTGGAGGGCGTATTTCTGCCAGTTTGTGCAGAAGGTCGATTTTTTCTTGGCCATAGCGTGAGATTATTTTTCTGATGTTATTCCGAGTTTTTTGAGCAGGGCGTCAGGCTGAGGGTCGTGTCCGCGGAAGTTGCGGTACAGTACAGCCTCGTCCTCGGTGCTTCCGCGGGAGAGGATGTTCTTGCGGAAGGCCTCTGCGGCTTCCTTGCTGAATATGCCCTTCTCCTCGAAGAGTGAATAGGCGTCGGCTTCAAGCACTTCCGCCCATTTATATGAATAGTATCCTGCGGAGTAGCCTCCGGAGAATATGTGGCTGAACGATGTCGAGGTGCAGGTGCCTTCCACTCTCGGAAGGGTCAGCGCCGGAGCGAGGGCCGCCTTCTCCACTTCTGTCGTGCTCTTGCTTACAGGTGAGGAGATGTTGTGCCATGCCATGTCAAGCAGTCCGAACTGGAGCTGGCGCACCTGGGAATAGGCGGCCAGATAGTTCTTGGAGGCCACGAGCTTCTCGATCAGCGCGTCCGGAATCTCCTCTCCGGTCCGGTAGTCCTTGGCGAACGGCTTGAGGTACTCCGGCTCGTAGCCCCAGTTTTCCATGATCTGGGACGGAAGCTCCACGAAGTCGCGGGCCACGCTCGTGCCTGTCTGTGACGGGTACCTGCCTTCGGCCAGCATCCCGTGGAGGGCATGGCCGAACTCGTGCAGGAAGGTGGTGAGCTCGTAGTGGGTGAGCAGCGACGGGCTCTCGGCCGTCGGCTTGCTGAAGTTGGTGACTATGCTGATGAACGGCCTGTATTCCCGTCCGCCGCGTATGCTCTGCTCGCGGAAAGCGGTCATCCAGGCTCCGCCGCGCTTGCTTGAGCGCGGGAAGAAGTCCGCATAGAAAAGGGACATGTGTCTCCCGGCGGAGTCACTCACCTCATAGACTTTCACATCTTTATGGTATCCAGGGATGTCCGGTCTCTCGGTGAAGCGCAGGCCGTAGAGCTTGGTGGCGAGGCCGAATACGGCGTCGATGCAGTTCTCGAGCTGGAAGTAAGGCTTGAGGGCCTCGTCGCTTATCGAGTACTCGGCGGCCTTGTATTTCTCTGACCAGTAGCTGAAATCCCAGGCCTTGAGTTCGCGGCCCTTGTAACCGTTCTTGCGGGCGAATGCGAGCACCTGCGCGATCTCCTTGCGCGCGGCAGGGAGTGACGGTGTCAGCAGGGCGTCGAGCAGGGCGTTCACGTTGTCGATGTTCTTGGCCATCTTGTCCTCGAGGGCGAGGTCGGCGTAGGTCTTGTAGCCGAGGATGTTCGCTATCTTCAGGCGCAGGTCCGCTATCTGGCGGCAGATTTCGGAATTGTCGTACTGTCCGCCGAAAGCCCTTGAATTATATGCCATGTAGAGCTTTTTGCGGAGGTCGCTGCGCGAGCTGTACTGCATGAACGGGGAGTAGCTCGGATAGGAGAGGTCGAAGGTCCAGCCGCTCTGGCCTTTCTCCGCCGCCGTCGCCGCCCCCATGTCGCGTACATACTGAGGGAGTCCTTCGAGGTCTTTCTCGTCGGTGAGGTTGAGGCTGTAGGCGTTGGTCGAGGCGAGCAGGTTCTTGCCGAACTGGAGCTGCAGCAATGAGAGCTGCTCCTCGTAGGAGCTGTAGAGTTCCTTGTCCTCGTCGGAGAGCAGGGCTCCTCCGCGGACGAAATCCTTGTAGGTGTCTTCCAGCAGCTTGCGCTGGTCTTTCTCAAGGTCGAGGCTCTCGCGCCTGTCCCATACTGCCTTGATGCGGCTGAACAGCGCCGGGTTGAGGGCCACGTACATCGAGTACCCTGTCATCATCGGGGCGAGCTTTTCGGCGATCTCCTGCATCTGCTCGTCGCTGTCGGCTTCGAGCAGGTTGTAGAATATGCCCGACACGTCGCCGAGCGTCCTGCCGGCGTATTCGAGAGCCTCCACCGTGTTGGCGAATGTCGGCTCGTCAGGGTTGGAGGTTATGGCGTCTATCTCCGCCTTCGCGGAGGCTATGGCGGCTTCAAAGGCCGGCAGATAATGCTCCGCCTTTATCTTATCGAACTGCGGCGCCCCGTACGGAAGCGGGGACTTGGTCAAAAGAGGATTCTCCATCTCACAATTATCACACTGGTTTATTTCTCTGAGCAGGTTGTGGGCCTGCGCATAGTTCCGGAGTGTCCAGAGCACGAAGCGTATGTCCACATTGACGCATCTGTTGTAGTCTTCCGTCCAGCTCACGTCCCCGGCGAGCGACTCTTTGTTGCCGTCGAAGGCGAGTCCCACCAGTTCTCCCCTGGCGTTGAGCACAGGCGAGCCGGAGTTGCCGCCGGTGATGTCGTTGTCGCTGAGGAAGTCCACCGGCAGGTCGTTGCCGGACGCGACGGCTTCCTGCAGGAGCGATCTCCATTCCGGCAGGAGGTGGAAGTCGTAGCTGTCGTCCTCCTTGGCGAGTATCTCGGAGGCGAAGGTCTGCCACGGGAGCATCTCCCCTCCGCGTTCATAGCTCTTGACATTGCCCCAGGTGATGCGCATCGTGGAGTTGGCGTCCGGGTACTGGGGGATGCCTTTCGCCTCACGGAAGCGGTAGAGGGCCGCGGTGCATTCGCGCTCCACGGTGCGGACGCTCCTGCCGCCTTCGGCCGCCTCGACTTCCTTGTTGAAGTCCGTGATGCTGACATCGGTGAAGAACTTGTAGATGCGGTCGTCGCGGGTCATCTGCGAGTCGGTCCAGAGCCATTCCGCCATGGCGTCCCAGTCCTTGCCGAAACGCTCGTACACCTCTTTCTGGAACGGGCCCCAGAGGCGCCTGCTGACATTTTCGTAGTAATTCTGCACGCAGTAGCGGAAGAGTTCCTTCTCCAGGCGCATGTCGAGGGTGGCATATTCTGCCGCCTCGTCCCTTTTGGCCTTGTTCTTGAGGCGGGTGGCGATGAGGGCGAGCCTGGTGCCGCGGATCATGGTCTCCCGGTACCAGATGATGTTCTTCTCGGCCTCGCTGACGGCCTTGTATTTCTTGCGGAGCTCCTTGGCCAGGGCCCGGCCCTCCTTGTCGAGGCTGCGCTCGAGGGCTTTCTTCTCCTTGACAACCCCGAATCTGCGGCAGCACTGCTCCAGGCCCTCATTGTTCTCCTGGACATTGCTCAGGGAGAAGTAGCGGTCGGCGTATTTGAGCCTCACCTGAGGGTCGGCGTCCATCCATTTCTTCATTATCGCCATCTGGTCGGCCCTGACCTTGTTGGTGATAGGGAGGGAGACGGACAGCATGTAATCGACCTTGGCTGAGGAGGAGTAGCGTGCGGTGGATCCCGGATAACCGAGTATCATCGTGAAGTCGCCCGGCTTGACCCCCTCGGTGCTGATGGCGAGGTGGCGCTTGGGATGCATAGGGACATTGATCTCGGAGTATGCCGCCGGTTTGCCGTCAGGTGAGGCGTAGATGCGGTACATCGCGAAGTCGCACTTCTGCTGTGGCCATTCCCAGTTGTCGATGTCCCCGCCGAAAGCGGCGATGCTCACAGGGGGCGCCGCCACGAGACGGACATCCGAATACACTTCATACAGGGCCAGATAATATCTTGATCCGGCCCACATGGAGCTGAGTGAAGCCTCGTAACCGCTGGCCGTGTGGTATTTTCTCTCAATCTGGCTGCTTATGCGCCTCATCCCATGCGGCCTTCCCGCGGCCTTCTCCTCTTCGATGACGGCGTTGACTTCATCGGTCACGTCGAGGACTTTCTGGAGGAACCAGGCCTTTTTGCCCGGAATCGGGATCTCTTCAGACATCACATCGGCGAAGAACCCGTCTTCGAGATAGTTATGTGCGGAGGTGCTCAGCGCATGTACATCCGCATAGGCGCAGTGGTGATTGGTGATCAGCAGGCCTTTGTCGGATATCATGCTTCCGGTGCAGCCGAAATCCAGAGAGACTATGGCGTCCTTGATGGAAACCTTGTCCGCGTCATAGATTTCTCCGGCCTGGAGTTTCAGACCGGATTCCTGCATCTTCCTGGCGAGGGCTTCCGAGATGGAGTTCACCATCCACATCCCTTCGTCTGCCATTGCGACTATAGAGCTGAGAGACAGCAGTATAGATATGGCCAGTCGTCGTGCTTTCATAATAAATTGGCGATTAATAGTTGATTTATTTTGACCAACGAGCACAAAAATAAGAACAAATAATGACTTTATTTTTAGTGAAATGAACTATTTTTGCGAAAACTGCTCAGTCGAAACTATCGTGTCAAGTCATCTTAGATATCTCCTGGTTCTGGCGTCATTGCTCCTTGTCGCCGGTTTCATGCGGCCGGCCCTGGCCCAGAATGCGTTTTACGATGTCAGCGGAACCGTAAGAGACCTTTCTTCAGGCGAGCCGCTTGCGGGCGCGGTCGTCAACATCGATGAACTGTGGTCCGTCACCGAGACGGACGGCAGGTTCACGATAGCGCGCGTCTCTCCGGGGAAATGCACCCTCAAGGTATCCCTGCTCGGCTATGTCGACGTGGCGATGCCGCTTGAAGTCAAGGGCAGGACGGGCGGACTCGAAGTCAAGATGCAGGTGAGCACGCTTGCCCTCAAGGAGGTCGTGGTCACTGCGCAGCGCCCCGCCGAGGGCACGGGAACGACTCACAATGTCGGTCGCGATGCTCTCAACCAGCTGCAGCTGAGCAATATGACCGACATGACGGCACTCCTTCCCGGGGGGAAGACCTCCAACCCTGACCTTACGTCGTCCAACAGCTTCTCCATACGTTCCGCAGGTGCCGCTGCCGGCAACGCGGCCTTTTCTACGGCGGTCGAGGTGGACGGGGTGAGGCTCGGCAACAACGCGGCCTTCGGGCAGATGTCCGGGGTGGACACGCGCAGCGTGGCGGTGGACAATGTCGAGTCGGTGGAGGTGATTTCCGGCGTGCCTTCCGCAGAATACGGAGATCTCGGTTCCGGGATGGTGAAAATCCACACGAAGCGCGGCCGCACGCCGTTCAACCTTGCGTTCACGGTCAACCCGAGAACATGGCAGACATCAGTGTCGAAGGGCGTGGGGCTTCCGGGGGACGGCGGAGTGCTGAACCTCAGTGCGGAGTGGGCGAGGGCCACCAAGAAGCTCACCTCTCCATACGAGTCGTACACCAGGCGCGGGCTCGGCATGACTTACTCCAACACCTTCGCCAAGGTGCTGCGCTTCGAGGCGGGCGTCAACGGCAACCTGGGCGGGATGGACAGCAAGGACGACCCGGACGCATTTGTGGGCGAGTATTCCAAGGCGAGAGCCAACTCCTTGAGGGCCAACACTTCCTTTACATGGCTGCTCAACCGTTCGTGGATAACCAACCTCAAGGCGGACGCGTTCGTCAGCTATGCCGACAATCTCTCGCACAATCACAAATACAATTCATCCGCTTCGCGGCTGCCTGCCGTGCACTCCGAGAAAGAGGGCTACAGTTATGCGGATCTTCTTCCGGAAGGGAAGTATTTCTCCGACCAGATGACGGACTCGCGCGAGCTGGACTACGGGGCTTCGCTCAAGTATTCCCTGATAAACCGCTGGAGCGGGTACAAGAGTTCGCTCAAGGCCGGCCTGCAGTGGAAGGCCAACGGCAATGTGGGGGAGGGCGAGTATTATCAGGACCCCTCACTCGCCGCCGACGGCTACCGGCCGCGCCCGTACAGGGACTACCCGTTCATGCACAGCATCTCCCCTTATATCGAGGAAAATTTCAACTTCCCGTTCGGCCTGCAGATCACGGCCGGGTTGCGCATGGACAATGTCATCGTCAAGGGCTCGGCCTACAACAATGTCAGTTCCCTCTCTCCGCGCTTCAACGCCAAGTGGCAGATAATCGATAATTTGGCCCTGCGGGCAGGTTGGGGAGTGGCCGAGAAACTGCCGTCGTTCTACATTCTCTACCCGAGGCAGGAGTACCGTGACATCCTTGTGGGGAGCGGCTACGACGAGGCTGGGCAGCTCTACTATAGATATTACACGAAGCCATACAAGATAGAGTACAACCCGGACCTGAAGTGGCAGCGCAACGAGAACGCCGAGATAGGGATAGACGCCAAGTTCCTTGGCACTTCCATCTCCCTGGTGGGGTTCAGCAACATCACCCGCAACCCGTATGACTTCACCAACAACTACTCTGTGGTGGAACTTGAGCGTGACGGGGTGACCGACCGCACATTCGTGGCGACCCGCAGGCAGGACAACGGCGCTCCGGTATACAGGGCCGGGGCCGAGCTGACGGCCGACTTCCCGGAGATCAGGCCGCTGCGCACGTCCCTCAGGCTCGACGCGTCGTTCAACTGGTCCAAGACCGATGACGCGGGGCTCTACTATTACTACAACAACGGCTGGTCGCACAGTTCAATAGCCGGCCGCTCATATCAGTATGTAGGAGTCTATGCCAACGGCGGCAACTCCAATCTGATGATACGCGGCAAAATGACCCGTTCCCTTGACGCCAACCTCACCGCGATAACCCATATCCCGGAAGCCAGGCTGGTCATAACCTGCCGCATAGAGGCCTCGATATTCTCCCGCTCGATGAACATCCCGACCGGAGGCGAGGACGCCCTCTACCCGGTGGCCTACCTTGATGTCGAGGATGAAGTGCCGGAGATGCATCCGTTCACGGAAGAGATGAAGAGGGACCCGAAGTTCCGGGACCTTGTCATAAAGCCAAGCAACAATTATCTCTTCGACCTTGACGGCTATGGGGCCTACGCCTCGGCCAACCTCAATGTGACCAAGGAGATAGGCGACCATTTCAGCCTGTCGTTCTTTGCCAACAACTTTACCAATTCGCGGCCTTATGTCGTGTCCCTCGCCACAGGAGTGGGTGCCATATTCACTCCGGCATTCTATTATGGACTTACATGCAGAATCAAGCTATGAAGAAGATACTGATCCTGACGGCGGCGCTGCCGCTCCTGTTCTCCTCCTGTCTCAGGCTCGGGGAAGGCAATCCGTATGAGGCTGACCTCCAGCTGCTCTCGTTCAGGCTGAGTCTTCCGTCCGACTACGCCGGGGCGGACATGTCCGGGGTGCAGATAGAGGTGAGCAATGTCAACGATAACTCCTCCTATACGGCCGTGTGCGACAAGTCCGGCGCGGCTTCGCTCAGACTGCCTTCCGGCCTGTACAGGGCCACGGCTTCGGCGCAGATATCGAACCGCCGCTTCAACGCCTCCAAGGGCGGCATCATCCTGAGCGGAGGCGAGGTGAGCGTGGGCCTGTCCATGAAGGTCAGCCGCGCGGGCGAAATCGTGATCAAGGAGATTTACTGCGGCGGTTGCATGAGACTGCCTCAGGAGGGCACATATCAGCAGGACAGTTATATCATTCTGCACAACAATACGGGAAGTACGGTCTACCTCGACAGCCTGTGCTTCGGTACGCTGGCCCCGTACAATTCCAATTCGGCTTCAGTCTTTGATGAGGACATCGAGTTCAGCCCGGTCATCCAGGCCGTGTGGCAGTTCCCGGGCGACGGGAAGAGTTTCCCGCTTGAGAAGGGTGAGGACGCCATCGTCGCCATCCTCGGCGCGATAGACCATACGGCCCAATATCCCCTGTCCGTCAATCTCAACCGCAGCGACGTCTTCGCCTGCTACAGCCCTACATATTTCCCGAATGTGAAGTATCATCCGGCGCCGGGGGACAAGGTGCGGCGCGACCGCTACATGAATGTGGTCATCAAGACGGGGCAGTCTTCCGCCTACACCTTCTCCATCACTTCGCCGGCTGCGGTGATATTCAGGACAGAGGGACAGACCGTGCAGGAGTTCGTCTCCGGGAGCGACAATGTCATCTACCTTCCGGGCAGCACCAATGACCGTATCGTGTGTGTGCCCAACGAGTGGGTGCTCGATGGCGTGGAGGTGTTCAACGGGCAGTCCTCTTCCAACAAGAAGCGCATAAACTCTTCGATAGACGCGTCTTATGTGACACTGTCCAACACCTTCGAGGGCAAGACCCTCATGCGCAAGGTCGATGAGGCCAAGACTGCGGAACTCGGATACGAGGTTCTGGTGGATACAAACAATAGCGGAAATGATTTCTATGAGCGTAAATCACAGTCAATCAAGGAATAGCCTCGGGCGTGCGGCCCTTTGCCTTGTGGGCGTATGCCTCTGCCTTGCCGCAGGGGCGCAGTCCCGTTACGAGACGCTCATCCGCGTCAATCCGTGGAACGGGGGCAGCAACGCCGCAGGCATGCGGCAGGACAGCACCGGTTTCTCGAACGCCGAGGCCGGAGGGCTGTACCGCAGCGGGGATTTCCGCGACGGCAGCGACGCGGCGTCCGAGTGGACCGCTTCCGCGCAGGCCCGGACGATGACCCATCTTGAGAAATTCTCTATGCGGGGCGCGTTCTCCTTCGAGGACAGGGAGGCCTACGAGGCGTGCGGCTCGATGTTTCTCGGGAGGGGGAAGTTTCCGGTGGATGTGCTGGAGTTCACTCCGGGGCGCAAGTCGTTCCAGACCTACAAGATGTATGGCGGACTGTCCGTGGACATCGCCCCCGGGTGGCGGGTCGGAGGCGCGCTGGATTTCAGCTCGCGCAACGCGGCCAAGCGCAAGGACCTCAGGTATACGGGCTATGCGCTGGACATGGAGGTGACGCCTTCGCTGATGTATCATTCGGGTGACTTCGCGGCCGGAGTGTCGGCCATATATGCACGCAGCACCGAGACGGTGTCCGCCGAGCAGGTGGGCTCCGCGCAGAGCGCTCCTTTCGCGTTCTTCAACGAGGGGCTCTATTTCGGCAATCTGCAGGTGTGGACGGGGAGCGGCACCCGGCTCCGTGAGCCGGGCGTGAGCGGCCTGCCCGTAGTGCAGGACGCTCTCGGGGCTGCAGCGCAGCTGCAGCCGTGCCGCCCCGTCTATGCCGAGGCTGACTTCCGCTATCTCCGCGGCAGGGTAGGCGAGAGGCAGACCATCTGGTACCGCTACGAGGGCCCTTCGGCCTCCCTGCGCCTTGAGCTCCGCACGGGAGCCCACACCCTGCGGGCCCGCGGAGCGTGGGAGCGGCTCTCCAACAGGGAGAGCGTCCTCGACAAGGTCGTCGAAGGCGGCATCACCATCACCCGCGAATACGGCAGCAACAACATCTACCGCCGCAACTCCCTGGGCTCCTCGCTCGAATACGAATATCTCGGCGACATGCTGGAGCTGCGCTCCGGCGCGTCCTATGACCTGCTCCAGGAGATTTCCACGCCGCTCTATCCTTTCGTCTATACCCGCGAGCAGAGGCGGTGGTCCGCTTTTGCCGACGCCCTCGTGCGTTTCGGGGCCTTCGAGACCGGAGCCGGACTCTCCTATATGCAGGGCCGCGCCTCCGGGGATTCCAGGCTCGCAGACAGCTCTGCCTCCGGAGTATCAGGGGCTTACCGCCACCAGGAATGGTACGATGCGGCCTCGGAATATGCAACGGCGCCGCGTCTTTCCGCATCTGCTAATGTGCGTTGGCATTTCTTCAAGACCATGTATGCGGAGGTCTTCGGCGACTATGTCCACGCCTTTGATTTGAAATACATCTCCGGCCCGTCCCGCTGGGACGCCGGACTCAAAATCGGCTATAACTTTTAAACATACAGCACAATGAAAAAAACATCATTCCTCGGAATCGCGCTGCTCTTTATTCTGGCGGCCGTTTCCTGCAAGAAAGAAGAAGAGGGTCCTCTGACTTCCATCACCTATCAGGGCGAGACCTACAAGGTCGTGCAGCTTGCCGACGGCAAGTACTGGATGGCCGAGAACCTCCGCTATGTACCTGAAGGAGTGACCGTCTCAGATGATGTCAACAAGATCACCGGGATGTGGTATCCTGTCACTACCGACGGCACCGGCATGTCATTCGACAAGTCGGCTGTCGCCAAGGCCGGTTATCTCTACTCAGCCGATGTCGCTTTCGGCAAGGCCGTGACCGCGGACAACTTCGACAAGTTCGCCAAGGTGCGCGGCATCTGCCCGGAAGGCTGGCACATTCCTGATTTCGATGACTGGTTCGGTCTCATCGGCCACACTTCCAACAGCAAGGTGATTCCGGACAACACGGCGGCTCCGTACTATGATGCCGACCTCAAGGAATTCGGCTCCATCGCGAAAGCTGCCGCCGACGGACTCGTCATACCTGTCACCGGTGCGGTGACCGTCGCCAATGCCGCCGCTGCGAAAGGCACTATCGTGGGCGCCGTCGGCAAGGCTCCGGACAAGAAGATGAACTTCGAGTATATCCTCGGATCTTCGTCCTTCAAGAAGTTTGAGGACAAGGGAGGCAACTTCACCAATGCGCAGTATTACTCTGTCATGACCAACCGTGCCAACGGCACCCTCATCGTTGGTTATTCCGGATACCGCTTCGGCTGCGCCGTGCGTTGCGTCAAGGACGAATAGTCGGCGTACAAAGTTCAGTTTTGCGGGAGAGCGTCCTCTGGGGATGCCCTCCCGTTTCTTTTTTCATATTTAATTCCTAAATTTGCGACGCTTAAGACGTAAGATAATTTATTTAGATAACACACTAATGTCAAACAGCAAATTTTCAGTAAAGTATTGTGTGCTTCTGCCGCTCGTGCTGATCGTCACAATTCTTCTCTGGGCCCTGCCTGTCAGCGCCTTCGGAATCGATGGCCTCACTGCCGTGCAGCAGAGGATGATAGCGATCTTCATCTTCGCCGCCCTCATGTGGATGTTCGAGATCATACCGAACTGGACCACCTCTCTGATCGTCATTGTCGTGATGCTGCTCACAGTGTCCAATAAGGGCATAAAGGTGTTCTGCGATCCGGCTGCCGGCACTCTTGTGGACTACAAGAGTATCATGGCGTCTTTCGCCGATCCTGTCGTGATGCTGTTCATGGGCGGTTTCGTCCTCGCTATCGTGGCATCCAAGTACGGCATGGACGCGGCCATCGCCAAGGCCCTCCTGGGGCTGTTCGGCAAGAGGCCTAAGTTCGTTCTTCTCGGCTTCCTGATTGTCATCAGCGTGTTCTCGATGTTCATGAGCAACACCGCCACTGCCGCGATGATGCTCGCGTTCCTTGCCCCTGTGCTCAAGTCCCTTCCGGAGGATGAGACAGGCAAGGTCGGCCTGGCGCTCTCCATCCCTGTCGCCGCCAACCTCGGCGGTATCGGAACCCCTATCGGAACCCCTCCTAACGCGATTGCGCTCGGAGCCCTCGAGAATGCCGGCTACACGATCAGCTTCGTGGACTGGATGTCCAGGATGGTTCCGTATGTGATTGTGATGATCGCCATCGCCTGGGTGCTTCTCCAGCTGTTCTTCCCGTTCAAGTCTGACAGGATCGAGCTCAAGATCGAGTCCAAGGCCGGCAAGAAGGACTGGAGGACCTATGTCGCATGGATCACTTTCTTCGTGACCATCCTCCTCTGGGTGACCGAGTCCCTGACCGGAATCAACTCCAACATCGTGGCCCTCATCCCTCTTGCGGTATATACCTGCACCGGAGTCTTCTCCAAGGAGGAGATCAAGGAGATCAACTGGAGCGTGCTCTGGCTCGTCGCCGGAGGTTTCGCCCTCGGTACCGGCCTCAACAAGACCGGTCTTGCCGCCACCCTCATCAACGCGATTCCGTTCAGCACCATGGATGTCGTGCTCGTGATGGTCATCGCCGGATTCATCTGCTACTTCCTCTCCAACTTCATCAGCAACTCCGCCACCGCGGCCCTTCTCGTGCCGATTCTCGTGGTTGTGGGCACTGCGATGTCCGACCCTTCCGCCGCCAACAACGCGCAGTTCGTGGGCCTTGGAGGGATGTACGCGATGATTCCGTTTATCGCCGTGTGCGCATCGATCGCGATGCTTTTCCCTATATCCACACCTCCGAACGCCATTGCGGCTTCCACCGGCCTGGTGCAGACGAAGGACATGGCCAAGGTGGGCATAATCATCGGCGTGATAGGATTTGTCCTCGGATACTTCCTGCTTACAAAGATTTTCCCTTTTACAGTTTAACATGAACATAAAGAAGATACTTTCAGTATCACTTCTCTCTCTGACCGCCGCCTCAGCCTTTGCGCAGGGCGGCGCTCAGTTGAAGTGGTATGGCTTCGTGCGCAATTATTTCGCATACGACAGCCGTGAGACCGTGGCCGGTACCGAGGATTTGTTCACCTACCTGCCGAAAGATGAAAAGATAGTTGACGGGGTGGACCTCAACGAGGTCAGCTCTTTCCGTTTCGCCGCCCTGACTTCCCGTCTCGGGTTGGACGTCAGCGGATACGAGATTGAGGGGTGGAAGGCTGGCGCCAAGATTGAGACCGACTTCTATGCCGGCGTCTCCGGCGTCTCCGGCACCGCGTTCTTGCGTCTGCGCCAGGCCTACATGACCATGGGCAAGGGCGATGTCAATCTCAAGATAGGCCAGGCATGGCATCCTATGGCGGCCGATATGCCTGACGTGATCTCCCTCAATGCCGGAGCTCCGTTCAATCCGTTCAACCGTTCCCCTCAGGTCCTTGTGGACTACAAAATGGCGGGCGGACTCACCTTGAGCGCCGCCGCTCTCTGGCAGATGCAGTACAATTCAGCCGGCCCTGCCGGCCAGTCCGCCAACTACATCAAGTACGGCTGTACTCCGGAGCTCTATCTTGGTCTCAGCTATAAGGCCGGCGGGTTCCTGGCCCGTGCCGGTGTGGACATGCTTTCCATCAAGCCGCGCCGCTTCGATGCGACCGGCGCGAAGAAGGTCAGCGACCGCATCACCACGGTGACTCCTTATGTCTATCTCCAGTATTCCGAGGGCGATATGATGATCCGTGCCAAGAGCACCTTCGCGCAGGCCGGAGAGCATCTCAACCTCAATGGAGGCTATGGCGTGTCTTCCATCAATTCCGACGGCAGCTGGGATTACACCCCGACGCGCAACTCGTCTTCATGGCTGAGCGTCCGCTATGGCAAGAAACTCCAGGGAGTGTTCTTCGCGGGCTATGTCAAGAATTTCGGCACGGCGACGGATCTGGCCGCTCCTTCGATGCTGTATTTCAGCAAGAACAGCTTCTCCAATCTCAACAGCCTCTGGAGAATCACCCCTACGGTCGTCTACAACCTCGGCAAGATCCAGTTCGGTCTTGAGTACGAGCTCACAAGCGCGCAGTACGGCAAGTTCGGCCTCTCCGACAAGTCAGCCCTCGCGACTGAGGACCTGCATTGGGTGACCAACAACCGCCTCCAGGCAATGGTGAGGTACAGCTTCTAGTTTCTCACATAGTTGCGCTGAGTGATCCGGCCCCGAGTGTCTGCCCGTCAAGGGTTCTGGCCTCGGGGCTTGTCATTGGGATATGGTCTCACTCGGCGAGATTCATGACACTCCGGGGGCGGGATAATCAGTGAAGCATATCAAGGGCAGAGATTGCGCATAATCAGGCATTTTGATTATATTTGTGCAATCTATGGCATTATTGTTAGTTTATCTTCTGGGTGCGATGTGCATCTCGTTCATGTGCTCGGTGCTTGAGGCCGTGCTGATGTCCACACCCATCTCATATATCACTATGAGGGAGGAAGAGGGGTACAAGCCCGCCGTCAAGTTCAAGCAGTTCAAGCAGGAGAGTTCACGCCCCATAGCGGCTATCCTCTCTCTCAACACTATAGCCAACACTATCGGTGCCGCCGGAGTCGGCGCGCAGGCCACGGCCGTTTTCGGATCCAGGTGGTTCGGGCTCGTCAGCGCCATCACCACTGTCCTTATACTCGTCTTCTCGGAGATCATCCCCAAGACGATAGGCACATCATACTGGAAGTCGCTGATGGGTTTCGCGACGAAGATAATCTCAGTGCTCATCGTCATAATGTATCCTCTCGTGATTCTTGTCGAGGGACTCTCTAAGCTCATCACGCCGAAATCAGCCGAAGCCGTGGTCTCCCGTGAGGAAGTGAGCGCGATGGCCAATGTGGCCGAGGAGGAGGGAGACCTGGAGGAGGACGAGAACGCCATCATCCAGAACCTCATCAACATGGACGAGATGACCGCGGCGGACGCCATGACCCCGAGGGTGGTGGCTGCCATCGCCCCTGAATCCATGACGATGCGCGCGTACTACAAGGACAAGCGTTATCTCCATCACAGCCGCATCCCGGTCTATGCGGACAACGACGAGTACATCACCGGGTACATCCTCAGGATGGATGCCCTCCAGCTGCTCGCGGACGACAAGTTCGACCGCACTCTCGGCAGCATAAAGAGGGACATAGCGTCTTTCTCCGAGGAGACCCCGCTTGACGAGATCTGGGATGAGATGCTGAGCAAGGATGAGCAGATAGCCGTGATAATCAACGAGTATGGCAGCTTCCAGGGCATCCTGACACTTGAGGATGTCATAGAGACCCTGCTCGGCAGCGAGATTGTGGACGAGAAAGACACGGTCCGCGACATGCAGCAGCTCGCACGCGACAAATGGAAGAAGATCCATCCGGGACAGGCGCTGCCGGGAGCGGCGTCCGGAGCAGAGCCTGAAGACCACAAAACAAAGAATAATGAAGAATAGCATCATCCTGTTGGCAGCAGCCCTGCTCTGCCTGCCCGTCTGCCTGGATGCGCAGCCGGGAAGACAACAATACGGCACCTACACCCTTGACCAGCTTCACTGGAGGGACAATTGCGTGCTTGCCGACCCCGTATCCAAGGAATATATCATGGTGGGCCCTGCCGGCAGGAGCGTCAAGAGCTACAAGAGCAAGGATCTCATACATTGGGAGGGACCGACCATCATCTATACGGCGCCGGACGATGTCTGGGGCGACATCAGAATCAACAGCATCTGGGCTCCGGAACTTCATTATTACAAGGGGAAATACTACCTTTTCCAGACCTTCGACACCAGCGAGAAACTCTCCGAGCAGTGGCGCAACTGGTATCACACCGGGCGTGTGATGCGAGGTAGCCAGGTGCTTGTCTCCGACTCTCCTTACGGGCCGTTCAGGACATTCGCGCCGCATGCGACGCTTCCGTCGGACATGATGACCATTGACGGGACCCTATGGGTGGATGACGGCGTGCCTTATATGGTGTATTGCCATGAATGGGTGCAGGTTACGGACGGCGCCGTGGGATATGTGCGCCTCAAGGATGACCTGTCTGATATGGACGGTGAACCGAAGAACCTCTTCCGCGCGAGCTATGTCAACCACAGCTGGGGCAAGGTGATACCGCCGGACGGCAGCGGCTATGTGACGGACGGGCCTTATCTCTGCATGGGGAAGACCGGCAAACTCTATATGATCTGGACCACCAACAACAGCTGCGGCGTCGCCATCTCCGATTCCGGCAAGATAGCCGGGCCGTGGCGCCAGCAGGACGAGGCGCTGCTGGTCAACGCCGGCCACGGGATGATATTCCGCACTTTCGACGGCCGTCTGATGCTTGCCCTGCACGCACCTTATTGGGGAGAGACTCACCCTAAAATCTACGAACTCGAAGACACTGGCGAGACGCTGAAAGTCTTGAGGGAAATCAAATAGTTTACCTGGCTGTATCCTGTATACAGGCGGAAGTGCCCGGGGCTCAATGCAAATGCATCGCCACGGGCACTTTCACTTGTGTCAGTTGACCCTGATCTTCTGGCCGGGACGGATCCTGTCGATGTTCAGGCCAGGGTTCAGTTTCTTGATGGTGGACAGGCTCTTGCCGTACTTGTGCGCTATGCCGGAGATGGTCTCTCCGGAGCGGACGGTGTGCCATTTCTCGGCGGCTTTCTCTGCCGCTATGCGCTTCTCCTCCTCGATGATTTTCTCGTCGGTGGCGTAGATTTCCTCCTCTTCGTCGATTGATTCAGGTACATATCGGGATGACGGGTCGAGGTAGCTGCGGCGCAGCACGAACACGTTTTTGCGCAATTCGCCCTTCTCGAAATCCACTATCCACTGCGGGTCGAAGGCGTAGCCTTTGTAACGGGTCTCGAAGTGCAGGTGCGGCCCGGACGAGCGCCCGGTCGAACCTCCGAGCCCGATGACTTCTCCGGCTCTTACCCATTGCCCCGGTTCCGCGAGCCTCTTGGAGAGGTGGCCGTAGAATGTCTCCAGCCCGTTTTCGTGGCGGACTATCACCAGATTGCCATAGCCTTTGACATAACTTGAGTAGCGTATCCTGCCGTCGAAGGCCACGTTTATCGGCGTCCCGGTCGGCAGGGGGAGATCCACTCCCTGATGGCGTCGTCTGCGCCTGTATCCGAACTTGGAATATACCTGCCCGACGTGCGGGCACACGAAACTGCTGACCGAGTCGACCAGACAGATGGAGCTCCTGTACGGCAGGTCTGACAGGTTCACCCCGAGGTACGGGTTGATGGTGTTCTCCGTCCATGAGTCAATGAATATGCCGGATTGGGCTATCTTCTTGTGGTTCTTGACATATCTCCAGGTGTAGTCATCGTTGAGGATGATCTGCAGATATCCGTCTCCGATGTCCAGGGTGTCTACCGGGGCACCGTTGCCTCTCTTGAACGCACCAGGCTCGGTGATGTAGTCTTCCGGTATCATCGACACCGACGGCGGGGCGACCAGCTGCCTGATGGTCGAGTCCGGGCCGGAAAGCGCTGCCCACCCGGCAGGAACTGTCTGCTGGGCATATAGGATTGAGGGCAGTATGAGGGCGATTATCGGGAGCTGTGCTTTCATTATGACCTCACAGCTCCGAAATCTCTCTCCAGCAGGCGCACCGTTTCATCGACCTTGCTCCGCAGCATCTCTTCGGTGCGGGCTTCGCAGATGAAGCGCAGGTACGGTTCGGTGTTGGACGGGCGGATGTTGAACCACCAGTCCGGATACTCGAGACGGTATCCGTCGAAATCCATCACCTTGAGAGGTTTCTCCTGGGCCGTGAAGTGGTCGCACACGGCTTTCATCGCTCCGGCCTTGTCTTCGAGCTTGAAGTTGATCTCGCCGGAGTTGAAGTATCTGGTCATCGAGTCTATCTGGTCGCTGAGCTTGATGCCTTGCTCCTTGAGTCTGGATACGATGCGCAGGACGATCATGGAGGAGAGCAGGCCGCTGTCGGAGTAGAAGAAGTCCTTGAAGTAGTAGTGCCCGGCAAGTTCTCCTCCCCAGAGTCCGTCTATCTCGCGGAGCTTGGGAGCGGCGAATGCGCGCCCCACCTTCCAGGTGTGCAGGTCCGCGCCGTATTTCTCAAGGAACTCTCCCACAGCCTTGGAACTGCGTATTTCCTGGAGGACGCGCGGGTTCCTGGCCCCTCTCTCGTCGCAGAAGTACAGGGCCATGAGGGCTATGATGAGGTCTGGGGCGATGAATCTCGCCTTGTCGTCGACGAACATCACCCTGTCCGCGTCTCCGTCGTAGATGATGCCGACATCGGCCCCGCTGCGGCGCACCAGCTCCTTGAGCGGCTCCACGTTCTTGGCTACCAGAGGGTTCGGCTCGTGGTTCGGGAAGCGGCCGTCGATGGTGTCGAAGATATACTCCGGCGCGTCTCCGTAGATTTCCCTGGCGAAGAGGTTGGCCATTCCGTTGGACAGGTCAAAGGCGAGCTTGAGCTTGCTGTAGTCGCCCTTGAATTTCTTCATGAAGTTGATGTAGTCCGCGTGGATGTCCATCTCGTGCACGGTGCCGCGCTTTGCCGCGGCGGGGGTCGGTCTTGAGCTCTCGATCCATTCCTTGATCTGGCCGAGTCCGCTGTCGAGGCCTACCGGCAGGGCGTTCTCGCGGCTCACCTTCATGCCGTTGTATTCGGCCGGGTTGTGGCTCGCCGTGATCTGGACAGAGGCCTTGAAGCCGTAGTTGGCCGTGCCGAAATACACCATAGGCGTACTGCTGAGTCCGATGTCGTATGCGTCGGCTCCGGCATCGCAGATGCCTTCGATGAGCGCGTCGTGGATTTCCGGAGATGAGACGCGGCAGTCGCGTCCTACAAGCACCTTGTCAGCTTTGAGAAGTTCAGGGAGGAAATACCCCACCTTGTAGGCAGTGGTCTTGTCGAAGTCCTTGCCGTAGATTCCTCTTATGTCGTATGCGTGAAAAGCTCCCATAATTTATTTGATTTTGGATTTGTATGCTGTGCCCACCTTGCCGCGGGCGATGTTCTGCAGTTTGCGTGAGATCATCTTGCGGCGCACCGGGGCCACAAGGTCCGTGAAGAGCACTCCGTCCAGATGCGAGAACTCGTGCTGGATCATCCTGGCGGCGAACTTGTCGAAACTCTCCACCTTCTTCTCCAGATTCTCGTCGTAGTATTCCACTTCAATCGTGTCCGGCCTGCGCACGGCGGCGTAGACCCCCGGGACGCTCAGGCATCCCTCGTCGTACTCGCAGCTGCTTTCGCTCTCCGAGAGGATGACGGGGTTGATGAATGTCCGTTTGAAACCTTTGAGATATGGGTAGATGTCCGACATTATGTCTCCGTCCACCACGGCGACTCTTCTGCTGTCCCCGATCTGGGGTGCAGCCAGCCCGCAGCCCTCCGAGGCCGCGAGGGTCTCCCAGAGGTCAGTCACGAGGGTGGAGATGCCTTCTTTGTCGTTGAGGTCTGCGGGGGCGGCGACTTCGCGCAGCACCCCGGAACCGTAGAGGTATATAGGCTGTATCATCGTTGATTTTTTTGCTTGTCGAGATAGCTCTGCAAAATTATTGCCGCGCTGATCTTGTCCACCGAATTCTTGTCCCTCCTGTCGCTTTTCTTCATCCCGCCGTCAATCATCGCCCTGTGTGCCAGCACCGATGTGAATCTCTCGTCCTCCAGGGCTATCGGCGTGTCCGGGAAGGCTTTCTGGAGCTGCTTGAGGAATCTGTCCACGTCCGGGGCGCACTGCGCGGGGGCTCCGTTGAGGTTGAGCGGATAGCCGACCACGAAGACCCCGATGCTCTCGGTGCGGGAGTAATTTTGGAGATATTCTATTATCTTTGCAGAAGGAACGGTCTCTGACGGAGACGCGAAGATGCCGAGCGGATCGCTGACAGCGACCCCAACTCTGGCTTTGCCGTAGTCTATCCCGATTGACCTTTTCATCACTGCGAAATTAAGTAAAAAGTATGGGACGACAAAATCCGGACGGCAGACATAAGGTCTACAGGCTGCTGCTTGTGGACAATGATACTCACAGGAGCATCCGCACGGTGCTGTTCACGAAGCCGCGTTTCGTTTATTTCGCCGTGACCGCGGTGGTGGTCTTTGTCCTCCTGATATACTGCATCGTGGCGTTCACCCCGCTGAAGCTGACGATTCCCGGGTATCCTGACGCCAACTTCAAGCGGACGGCCCTGGCCAACGCCATCAAGGTCGATTCCCTGCAGAGTTCCGTCACACGCTGGCACCTCTACGCCGAGAACCTTTCCCGTGTGCTTGCGGGGGAGAGCACCCTCAGCCTGGACAGCCTGATCGACGGCAACTCGCTGAGATACCTCTCGGACAAATCTGCCGAGGAACTTGCGCGGCGTGATTCGGTGCTGCGGGAGACCGTGCAGAAGGAGGAGAAGTTCGGGGTCAGCGCGGGCAACGCCGCCTCCAAGTCCCTCCCGGTCGAGGGGCTTCACTTCTTCACTCCTGTCAAGGGAGTGGTCTCCGAGGGCTTTGACAGCGTTACCCATCCCGGGGTTGACATCGTCACTCCTCCGGGCACCATAGTGAGCGCAGTGCTTGACGGGGTCGTGATATACAGCGGCTGGAACGATGAGCTGGAGTATGTCGTGATGGTGCAGCACAAGAACAATCTCATCAGCATCTACGGCAGCAACAGCAAGACCCTCAAGCGTCCGGGAGACGACGTCAAGGCCGGGACTCCGATCGCCCTCTCCGGGGGTGTGGACGCCGTTTCCGGCAAGGGTCACTTGCATTTCGAACTGTGGCACAACGGGCACCCGCTCAATCCTTCCCAGTTTATAAGTTTCTAAAAGACGATATTTTGAAAAGAAAGATAGCTATACTTGGCTCTACCGGCTCGATCGGCACCCAGACGCTTGATGTGATAAGGCAGCATCCGGATCTCTTTGAGGTGGAGCTGATATCGGCGCGCAGAAGCGCCGATCTGCTTGTCAGCCAGGCGATAGAGTTTGACGCCGCGAATGTGGTGATCTGTGACGATTCCAGATACCGCGAGGTCGCGGACGCCCTTCAGCCGCGGGGGTTCAAGGTATGGTCGGGGGTTGACAGCCTGTGCGACCTTGTGCGGATGCCTTCCGTCGACATCGTTGTGGGGGCGATGGTGGGGTTCAGCGGCCTGCGGCCGACGCTTGCGGCGCTTGAGGCCGGCAAGATAGTGGCGCTCGCCAACAAGGAGACCCTTGTCGCGGCCGGAGAGCTGGTCACAGGTACGATGCGGAGTCACGGGGCCGTGATCCTGCCCGTTGATTCGGAGCATTCGGCGATATTCCAGTGCCTGCTCGCCGCTCAGGGCAACGAGGTCGAGAAGATCCACCTTACCGCCTCCGGCGGGCCGTTCCGCACTTGGGACAGGGCCAGGATTGCAGCCGCCACGGCTGCGGACGCGCTCAAACACCCCAACTGGAACATGGGCTCCAAGGTGACCATAGACTCGGCCACGATGATGAACAAGGGTTTCGAGGTTATCGAGGCCAAATGGCTTTTTGACATCAGCCCTGAGCGCATCAATGTCGTGGTGCACCCGGAGTCGGTCGTGCATTCCATGGTGGAGTTCGTGGACGGGGCGGTGATAGCGCAGCTGGGCTGCCCGGACATGCGCGAGCCGATAGGCTTCGCCTTGGGCTTTCCGTCGCGGCTTACCGTAGGCAACCGCAAGCTCGATTTCGCTTCGCTGGGGCAGCTTACTTTCGAGGCTCCGGACCTGAAGCGTTTCCCTTGTCTGGAACTGGCGTATGAGGCCATACGCCGTGGCGGCAATGCGCCGTGCGCCCTCAACGCGGCCAACGAGGTGGCGGTGGCTGCATACCTCAAGGGACTGATAGGGTTCTACGACATCGCGAAGATCAACGAGCGCTGCCTGGCTGGCCTGAATTTTGCCCCGAATCCGGGGCTTGACGACATATTCCAGACCAACAAGGAGATAGCATCCATAGCTGATGGTTATATTAATTAAGACTCTGCAAGTGATACTTGCCCTCTCCCTGCTCATCCTCGTGCATGAGCTGGGACATTTCATGTGGGCGAAGATATTCGGCATCCGGGTCGAGAAGTTCTATCTGTTCTTCGACATCGGAGGCAAGGCCATAGTGCGCTGGAAGTGGGGCGGCACCGAGTTCGGCATAGGCTGGCTGCCTTTCGGCGGGTATTGCAAGATTTCGGGCATGATCGACGAGTCGATGGACCTTGAACAGATGCGCAAGGAGCCCGAGCCGTGGGAGTTCCGTTCGCATCCGGCCTGGCAGCGGCTGCTGGTGATGGCTGGAGGCGTGCTCAACAACTTCATATTCGCCGTGCTTGCCTATATATTGATAATGGCCTCGTGGGGGCAGTCGTATGTAGATAACAGTGATAGCCGCATATATGTCAATGACCTCGCCTATGAGATGGGTTTCCGCACGGGGGACAGGATCCTGAAGTTTGACGAATATGTGCCGGAGAATTTCGCCATGCTTCAGGCGGATCTGGCCCGCCGGGATGTCCGGAAGGCGACGGTCCTGCGCGGGACGGACACCCTTGACATCTATGTGGACCAGGCCCGGATAGGGCAGGTGCTCAATTCCCCGATGATGTTCGACCTTGCCGTGCCGTTCGTCGTGGATTCCATAGCCGCCGGGCCCAACGCTTCTTCCGGGCTGCGCCGCGGGGACAGGATCATCGCTTTCGGAGGGACCGGGGTGGAGTATCTCCAAGATTCCAGACCGGTGCTCGCCGGGATGAAGGACAGCCTTGTCGCGGCTACCGTCGTCAGGGGAGGAGACACCCTTTCCGTACCGGTGCGGGTCGATACTTCAGGCCGCATCGGGGTGTATATGCAGATGCCTTCCGTGAAAGTGAAGCACTACAGCCTGCTGAGCGCCATCCCCGCCGGCATCAAGTTGACAGGAAGCACGATAGGAGGGTATGTGAGGGATCTCGGTCTGCTGGTGCGCCCTTCTACGGGGGCATACAAGTCCGTGGGAAGCTTCATCGCGATAGGCCAGGTGTTCCCGTCCACCTGGGACTGGTACCGGTTCATCAACATCCTGGCGTTGCTCTCCATAATGCTCGCGGTGATGAACCTCATCCCGATTCCGGCGCTCGACGGCGGGCATATCCTGTTCACGCTCTATGAGATACTTACCGGGCGCAAGCCTGGCGAGAAGTTCCTCGTGGTGGCACAGGTGATAGGGATGGCGCTGCTTTTCGCGCTGATGTTCCTGGCTTTCGGAAATGATTTGACGAGAATATTATAACTCATTGATACGATGAAAAGATTTTGCAACTTTTTTCTTCTCGCCACTCTTCTTGCGGCTTGTCTGACAGGTTGTAAGGGTGGCACCAAGGCCCTTCTCCCGAGTGTCAGCGGCAAGGCGGGGGAAGTGCTCGTGGTGATTGGACGGGCCGACTGGGAGGGCGCCGTCGGCAACGCCACCCGGGAGCTCCTTGCCGCCGAGTGCCCGTATCTTGCTCAGCGTGAACCGCTGTATACGCTTGTCAATGTGACTCCTGCCGGGTTTGATTCCGACATCTTCAGGATACATCGCAATGTGGTGGTGTTCAAGATCGATCCGCAGATCGACTCCGCCGGCGTGTTCTTCCGCAAGGACGTCTGGTCCAGACCGCAGTGTGTGATACAGGTGGCGGCGTATGATGCCGACGGGGCTGTGGAGCTTCTGAAGAAGAAGGGCAGCCTTATCGTGCGCACCATAGAGCAGGCCGAGCGCGACAGGGTGATACGCAACACTCTTCTCTATGAGGAGAAGAGCCTCTACGAGAGCGTGGCCTCGGAGTTCGGGGGTGCACCGCATTTCCCTGTGGGCTATAAACTCAAGAAGGCCAGTCCGGATTTCTATTGGATAGCCGATGACAAGCAGTATGTGTATCAGGATGTATTCGTCTATCGCTATCCTGCGGAGAGGGATCATCCGTTCTCTTCCGCCAACATCATCCGGCACCGCAACGAGATTCTCAAGCAGAACGTGCCGGGGATGTTCGACAATACCTATATGACTACCAGCGTGTTCTTCACTCCTATGATTGAATACATGAAGTACCGCGGCCGGGACATAGTCCAGACCCGTGGCATGTGGGAGGTGGAGAACGACTATATGGGAGGCCCGTTCGTGTCGCATTCCTTCTACAGTCCTGACGGCAAGGACATCATAGTGGCGGAGGCTTTTGTTTATGCCCCGCGCTATGACAAGAGGCAATACCTGCGTCAGGTGGAATCTCTGCTCTATTCTTGGGAATGGGCCCAAAAGGAAGAAAAATAGTTTGTCAAGTCTAAAATAATTTCTATATTTGCACTCCCTATTCGGAAATTTGCCGGATAGGAGCAGGATGGTGGGTTCGTATAACGGCTAGTACTCAAGATTTTCATTCTTGCAATAGGAGTTCGATTCTCCTACCCACTACAAAATATTAAAAGATAAAATAATGGCAAACACAGCTTCAGCAAAGAAGGCCGCTCGTCAGGGCGAGAGGCGCAGAATGCACAACAGGTATTATGCAAGGACCACGAGGAACGCTATCCGTGACATCCGCAACACCACGGACAAGGCTACGGCCGAGAAGAACGCTCCGAAGGTATATTCGATGATTGACAAGCTCGCCAAGATCGGTCTTATCCACAAGAACAAGGCTTCCAATCTCAAGAGCGGCATCGCTGTCTATATCAACAAGCTTGCATAGATAGTTTCCCGGAATCTGTCTTGGATGCTCTGACGGCTTTCCGCCAGTCTGCAGCCCTCCGGGACGATTTCTTTTTATGACGGGATGTAGCGCAGTTGGCTAGCGCACCACGTTCGGGACGTGGGGGTCGTCCGTTCGAGTCGGATCATCCCGACAAGGAGTCAGGTCTAAGGCCTGGCTCCTTTTATATTGAGGCATATCCTCAAACTTCTGCGCCCTCAAGGGCCTTTCCGATTTCGCTGTGCGAAATCCCGGCCCCGGGCGGTCCGCTGATGCGGACTTTTTAGTCAAGCCATTCGGCCGAGTCCTTGTGCCGGGCATATTCCCGGACCCCTGCGCTTGCTGCGCAAGCGCGCCATCTCAACCCCAGTCACTATTGATACGGGGCGTGTCCCCGAACCCCTGCGGCGCTCAAGTCGCTTTCCGACTTTGCCGTGGCAAAATCCCGCGACCGCGCCGGTCCGCTGATGCGGACTCGCTAGTCGAGCCATTCGGCGGTGTCCTTGTGCGGGGGCTCCGGCGGTGCCTTCGCCGGGCGTCTCCGCTGCATCGCTGTCTCCGACAGCTCGCTGGCGCTCCGCGGCCCCTCCGGCGGTGGCGGATAACACGCTGACAATCAAGCAAAAGAGCACTTTACCTGTCAGCAAAACCAGACAGGACAAATCATTATTCTGCTCATTATCAGATGCTTATCTGCCACCGCCATGTGACCCGCTTTGTGTGTCGACATCTGCTCTGCAGCCACCTAGCCCTCATGTGCATCCGCCGCACCTGCGCCACTACTATCCGCACCAGCTTCCGCTTGCGCCCGCCACCCTACATGACGACCTGCGCTGTTGCTGCCGCCGCGTGCGGCCCAGGCGCTAAGATGAGCCTCGCGTACGCCACGGGGCTGTTTTCTGTACCGCACGGTCCAGCGGGGGCGTCCCGTGCAACGGGAGGCTTGATTCTGTACGGCGCGTTACAGCCACCGCCACAGAACAGCCCCTGCTCATCGCTGAAGTCCGCCCCCACCAGGTGTGAGCCTATTCCGGCATTTCCGCTGCTACCTGAAACGCCAACCTGCCTTGCATGGCCCTCTGCGGCATCCACCTCTGTCAGGTGTGAGCCGTTTTCGCCGAATCGGCTCACACCTGCATCGCGTGCTCAGGCTCCCGGTCCGACACTATGGCAGCAGGCGCCCGGGAACAGGCAGCCTCCTGCGATGCTTTTGTGTTGAGCAGGAGGCCGCCCGCTCCCGATGCGCCCTTAATTAGCTTTGCGAAAATTCGGGGATTCAGAGTGGCATTCCCGCTCAGCTCTTGCGAGGACGCGCGGCAGCGGACATGTGTGCCGTGGTACTTCAAAGTGGCATTCCTGCTCAGTTCTTGCGGTACTCCGACGGGGTCATCCCGGTCTGGGTCTTGAAGAAGCGGTAGAATGTGGTCTGGTTAGGGAAGTTGAGTTCCCAGACAATTGACTTGATGCTCATGCCGGAATACTTGAGCATGTTCTTGGCCTCAAGGATCACGAATGAGTCAATCCACTCGTGTGCGGACTTGCCGCTTGCGGACTTCACCAGCTTCGAGAGATATTTCGGGGTCAGGTAGAGTTTGTCGGCATAGAAAGACAAGTTCCTCTCCTTGTTGTGGTTGTCCCTGACGAGGGTGAGGAAGTCCTCGAGTATGGCCTTCGAGCGGATGGAGCGGTTCTCTTCCGATTTCTGCTTGGCTTCTGACAATCTGTCAGCCCATAGCGCCCCCATCAGATAGAAGATGGACGAGATGAGTGACGAGACGGCGTCGCGCTTGTTCGGCAGGCTCATCGAGCAGATGTCCCGAACCAGGTCGAGGTACTTCTTGCAGATACTCTTGGCTTCCTCCTCAAGAATCACGCACGGATTCTCAAGCAGCCGGAGACTCTCGTCGTAGAGCTTGTTGAAATCGAAGTGCGTCATCCTAATGAGCGCGTTGGAGACGGCTATGAGGAGGAATTGCACATTCTTTTTCTCCTTCGGGGAAATCTCCGACACGCGCACGATATTGCCCGGGGTGTAGAGGAACAGGGAGCCTTCCCGTACCTGGAACGTCCTGAGATTGACCTCAATGTCAAAATGTCCCTCATAACAGAAAAACGCCAGATAGCCGTCGAAGCGGCATGGATGCTTGATTATGTCCATCTCGGACGCGTAGCGGAGCTCCGCTATGAAGATGTCGTCTGACAATTCGTCAGTGACATGGCTGACGGGAAACTGGTGTTTCAGCTCCCGGATGGTGAGTTCGCGGTATTTCTGCATGGCCTGTTTTTTACAAAAATACGCAAAAATTATTAAAAAGTCGCTTATTTCGACTTTTTGTATAATCAAGCCCCTATTTTGTTATGCATTTTTTCTCACAAACGGTAAACTATTTGAATCTTGAATCTGCGTCCCGATATGGCGGCGAAAGAAAACAGATACAACAAAACGATAAAAATGAAAAGAACCATCATCATTCTTGCAAGCGCACTTGCGATGCTTCCGCTCAGCGGACAGGCTCAGCAGGTGCTGACACTTGACGACTGCAGGCAGATGGCGCTCGACAACAGCAACGCCCTCAAGACTGCCAGACAGAAAGTCGAGATTGCAGGTTACGACCGCAAGATTGCGGCGGCCAACTATTTTCCGAAGATTACAGCGTCCGGCACCTATATGTATGCCAATAAGGACCTGCAGCTGATCAGTGACGAGGCGACGACAGAGCTCACCAGCGCCGGCACCATCCTCCAGAAGGATCTCAGTGACAAGCTCGGAGCCATTCTCTCCGACCCTGTCATCCTCCAGAAGGTGATGACCGACCCGGCACTGCAGAAACTGCTCGGATATGCCAAGGGCATGGACATCGCCACCCCGATCAACGCCATCGGCGGACAGATCAGCCAAGCGCTCACACTTGACACCAGGAACACTACGGCGGCGGTTATCTCCCTGCAGCAGCCTGTATATATGGGAGGCAAGATTGCGGCGGCCAACAGGATGGCCGGCTATGCCGAGCAGCTCGCCAAAGAGCAGTATGGTCAGGAGCATTCCCAGGTCCTCGTCGATATCGAGCAGGCCTATTGGCAGATAGTCTCCATCGCCGGCAAGAAGCGTCTGGCCGAAGGGTATGCAAGCCTTCTGCACCAGATGGAGAAGGATACTGACGCCCTCATCGCCGAAGGCTTCGCCACCCCGTCAGATGCGCTGACAATCAAGGTCAAGGCCAACGAGGCGGACATGATGCTCACCAAGGCCGACAACGGTCTGGCCCTCGCCAAGATGCTGCTCTGCAAGGAATGCGGGCTGCCTCTGGACAGCGAGATTACCCTTGCCGACGAGTCCCTCGACAGGATTCCTCAGCCGCAGATGAGTCCTGAAATCTCAGACGAGCAAATCTACGAAGCTCGTCCTGAGATCAGGAGTCTTGAACTAGCGCAGGACATCTACAAGAGCAAGGTGGACATAGCCCGCTCTGACATGCTTCCTACAGTCGCCGTGATGGCCAACTACATCGTCACCAACCCTAACCTCTTCAACGGTTACCAGAAGAAGTACGGTGACTTCATGACCGCCGGAGTTGTGGTCTCAGTCCCTATCTTCCATGCCGGGGAGTCCCTCAACAAGACGCGCAAAGCCAAGGCCGAGGCCGTGATGACCCAGATCAAACTTGACGACGCCAAGCAGATGATCTCCCTTCAGGTGGCACAGCTCCGCCAGCAGGAGAACGAAGCTCTCGAGAAACTCAACACCGCAGAGAGCAACCTTGCCAATGCCGAAGAGAATCTCCGTGTGGCCACAGCAGGGTGGAACGAGGGCATGATAGCATCCAATGTAGTGCTTCAGGCACAGACGGCCTGGCTACAGGCTCATTCAGAGGTAATAGAATCCGGAGTGGAGCTCCAGATGTGCAGCGTCAATCTGGCCAAGGCTGAAGGAAGACTGTAATTAATCGATAATTAAAAAAACAAAAAATAATATGGAAAAGACTCAGAAAAAAGGCAACCTCCTGTTGGGAATCATAGTTCTGGTTGCTCTCATCGCAGCGGTCGCTGTGCTTGGAATCATCTTCTCAAAACCGAAGCCGGCTCTCATCCAGGGCGAGGCGGAGGCCACTGAATACCGCGTGTCAGGCAAGGTGCCTGGGCGTATTGAGGCATTCTACGCCAAGGAAGGTGACATGGTGAAGAAGGGAGATGTCCTCGTGGACATAGATTCTCCTGAGGTCAGGGCCAAACTCGCCCAGGCCAACGCAGTCTACGCCGCCGCTTCAGCGCAGCGCAACAAGGCCAACAAGGGCGCACGCCAGGAAGAGATAGCCGGCGCATATGAGATCTGGCAGAAAGCGCTTGTCGGTCAGGACATCGCCCGCAAGACCCTGGACCGTGCGACCCGCCTGCACGAGCAGAAGGTGATCAGCGACCAGAAGTTCGATGAAGCCACAGCCCAGTACAATGCCGCGGAGGCTACAGCCCAGGCCGCCAAGTCCCAGTACGACATGGCAGTGAAGGGCGCCCGCGAGGAAGACAAGGCCGCAGCCATAGCCCTTGTGAACCAGGCCAACGGAGCCGTGATGGAGGTTGAATCCTACCTCTCTGAGCTCAAGCTCACCTCTCCTGTCGACGGTATCATCAGCGCACGCTATCCTCATGTCGGCGAGCTCGTGGGCACAGGTTCACCTATCATGACAGTGACCGACCTGAGCGACATGTGGTTCACTTTCAACATCCGTGAAGACAAGCTCAACAGCATCAAGAACGGCACCGTCCTCACCCTCAAGATCCAGGCCCTCAATGACGCCACCGTGCAGGCTACAGTCAACTACATAGCCGCCCGTGAGTCATACGCTACCTGGAGAGCCACCAACGAGAGTGACCAGTACGACGCCAAGACATTCGAAGTGAGGGCAGTCCCTTCAACTGCCGTGGACGGTCTCCGTCCTGGTATGACAGCAATAGTAGTAAAGTAAAATGAACAGCATCTTGAAAGTAATGCGGCGGGAGTTCGGGATAATACGCCGCAAACCAGTCTTCCTTCTGGGATCCGTCGGGGTCATGGCAGTGTGCTGCCTGTTCTACCTGACATTCTTCAAGGCAGGGCTTCCGGAGAACCTCCCTATCGGGGTGCTGGATCTGGACAACTCCTCTCTATCCCGTAACTTCTGTCGTCAGCTTGATGCGACCCAGATGGGCAAGGTCATCAAGTACGAAGACTTCACCACCGCGAGGGACGCTATGCAGACAGGTGAGATCACCTCACTGTGCGTGATCCCTCAGGGGATGAACGAAGAGGTCAACGCCAACCGCAGGCCGGTATTCACATACTATGTGAACACCCTCTACCTTATCGGCGGAGCGTTGAGCTACAAGAACATCCTGACCATGGTCACCCTTACCGGAGGCGCCGTCCAGCGTGAGGTGCTCAGGGCCAAAGGGTACTCTGAAGATGCGATAATGGGGTTGATACAGCCGATTGTCGTCGATGAACACAAGATAGGCAATGCGACCACCAACTACGGGGTCTATCTCAACAACATCATACTCCCCGGACTCCTGGCGCTCAGTATAGTATTCGTGCTGATCTATGCGCTCGGCTCGGAGCTCCGCTACGGCACTTCCAAGGAACTGATGGAGACTGCGGACGGCTCGATGGCCGCCGCCCTGATAGGCAAACTGTTGCCATACACCCTCATCTACCTTGTCCTCGGACTTGGGCTGGACCTGCTTCTCTTCGGGGTATGCAGATATCCTCTCAACGGCAGCATCCTCAACATGATGCTCGCGATGGTGGTGTTCATCCTGGCAAATGAGGCCGTGGCCGTGACACTCGTGGGCCTGCTTCCTACTCTGCGCTATTCGCTCAGTATCGCCGCCCTGTTCGCGATTCTCGGATTCTCATTCTCCGGATTCACGTTCCCGGTCGAGGCTATGCCTGCGGCGTTCCAGGGCGTGTCTTGTCTCTTCCCGCTCAGGTTCTACTATCTCCTTTATGTTCAGGAGGCTATGTTCGGTGTCGGTTTCGCCGGATGGTGGCAGTACATTGTATACATGCTCCTCTTCCTTGTGGGCCCGTTCTGCGTGTGCGGAAGGCTGAAGAGGGCCTGGCTTAATCAGAATTACGCGATATGATCAAAGAACTCAAAAGAATATTCGCCGACTCTTATGTGGCGATCATCTTCCTGCTCGGCGGACTGATATACCCTCTGGTGTACGGGTTCGTGTACAGCAAGGGCACGGTTGACGATATGCCTGTGGCCGTGGTCGATCTCAGCCAGAGCCAGGACAGCAGACGTTTCATGCGCAAGATGGACGCTACCCGCGAGGTGGAGATAGCCTACAAGTGCGCCACCATGCAGGAGGCCGAAGAACTGATGCAGAAGCGCAAGGTGCACGGCGTGGTCCTCTTCCCGGAGGACTACAGCGACCGCCTGGCAGGTCTGGAGCAGGCGACAATATCTACCTATGCCGACATGTCCAGCTTCCTTTACTACAAGGACTTGACTATGGCCGTCAATCACGTGATGCTCGATGAGATGGGACAGATCGAAGCGTCCCGCTATGCCGCCAAGGGCATGACGGACGAGAGCATCAAGCAGATGATCAACGCCATCCCGGTCGAGGAGGAGATACCGTTCAACACCAATATGTCCTTCCTGATATTCTTCCTCTCCGCAGCCCTGATTCTCGTGGTGCAGCAGACCATGTTCTACGGCGTCAGCGTGATGAACGGCTCCATGAGGGAAGGCGGGGCGACGCACGACGGTTCCCTGATCGGAAGGGCTGCCGCATATGCCTTTATTTACATCGGGATAGCCGTATACGGACTGCTTCTGGTGCCGATGATGTTCGGTATGCCGCAGAGGGGAATGCTTGGCGACATGCTCGTGCTGATATTCCTGTTCGTCATCACATGCGTGTCTTTCAGCTTCACATTCAGCCGCTTCGTGCATCACAGGGAGACGGTGTTCGTGGTACTGCTCTTCATGTCCTCGCTCTGCCTCTTCCTCAGCGGATTCTCCTGGCCGGTAAGCTCATTCCCTCCATTCTGGAAGGCGGTCTCCTACATTTTCCCGTCAACCTTTATGATCCAGGGCTTCAACAACATCAACAATGCCGCCTGTACGCTGGCCATGATACGGCCGCAGATAATGGGGCTCGTCTCCCAGTTCGCCTTCTACAGCGTGACGGCGTTCATAATGGACATCAGCGAGCGCAATCACTATAGGCTTTTCATCGACAAAATAGAATCAAAGATAGAGTCGAAACTCGAATCAATTTAATCATCAATCAATTATGAAAAAGGTTATTATAACTGTCGCTGCTCTTGCAGCCATTACATTCAGCGCAAACGCTCAGGTATTCGTAGGCGGCACCGCCGGACTTGACTACAACGGAGGCAATGTCACCGCCAATAGCATCAAGACCGACAAGGAGTCCAAGGTAGGCTTCACCATCGCCCCTAATGTCGGCTGGTATTTCGCTGACAACTTCCTTGCAGGTGCAAGGCTCGGCATCGGCTTTGACAAGAACACCACTCCGGGGGCTCTTGCCGACACCAAGAAGTCAAACTTCACCTGGGCTCTCCAGCCGTATGCCCGTTATCGTTTCGCCGAGTGGCGCAGCTTCGGTCTGTGGAGCGAGGTCAATGCCGGTATCGGACGCACCACCGGCAAGACTGAGGTCGGCAACATCTCTACTGACAACAATCCTGTGCTTGCGTGGGGTATCCATGTGCTGCCTGTGCTGACATATTCTGTCAACGAGCACCTCAGCCTTGAGACTTCGCTGAACTTCCTGACCCTCGGCTACGAAGGGTCATACACCAAGAACGATGACAAGACTTATGAGGAGAATGCGTCTTCATTCGCCTTCGGTGCCAGCGCCAACGATGTCATCGGTGCCATCGGACAGGTGAAGATAGGATTCACTTACAGGTTCTAAAAACTTTAGGAGCAGTCTGAGTCGACAAAATGATGGTTTTTTCAAACGGGTTTTCCGGATAGACTCAGACGCTCCTTGCTATGAATTGCTCGAGGCCGTCCCTTCCCAGGGGCGGCTTTTTGTGTGCTTAGCCTCGCGTGTGGGGCGTATCTGCTGCCCCGCTTTCTGTCAGTTTAGGCTCCGCGTCCAGATGGAACTGCCTGCAAGGTGGTTCAAGGCGGCGTCCCGTACAGAAAAGGGGGTGTTTTCTGTACCGCGATGGTCTTTTGGTGGCTCCGGTACAGAAAGAGGGGTGTTTTCTGTACGGGACGGGGCGGCAAGGCAAGGCGGTGCCGAGTGGTGCTGGACGGGGCGGTGCCGGGCGGGACGGTTTTCTGTACGGGACGGGCTTGTAAGGAGCCTAGCGTCAAACTTGTCATGCAGTCAGTGGGAAAAGTGAATCGATTTCGTATTGGCTAAGAGCAAGGAGACGGCGGATTTGTCCGTTGGAGGAGCGGAACTCGCGCCGCAGTCTGACGGCGAGATCCAGTTTTTGCTGACGGCTGAGGTCTTTAAGGAGCATTGCTCCGTATTCTTTTTTGAGGATCGCTGCCAGTTGATTGTAGAGCTCAGGATCTGTGAGGAACTCTCCGTCACCGAGTTCGCTTGCGATCTCGGTGTATGCCTCCACATTTTTACTGACCAGAGAGAAGTAGTGGTGAGCATCGCGGAACATCGCCATTCCTGTTTTTATTGAGCAGAATGATGATGGGCAGATATGGCCGTCAATGACTTTCCAATGCTCCGGAAGGTCCGGATCCCGTCCGCGAAACATGAGCCTGCGCTGGCCTGAATGGATTTCAGCATAGAGTCGGTCTGTCGGGAAATTCTGGAAGTAGTAGCGTCCTGTACCCCATGGGTAGCTGAATGGAGTGTGCGAGGGGTCGGCAACGTAGCCGTTGCGGTTGGTGTAGACTATGTTGTTTCTCAGAGATTGCAAGTTATCGATGGGCTTCAGTGACGGGGTTATGTTTTTTATCAAGGGGAACGGTTTTATCATCCTCTTGCGTATGAGATTCCAGAAGTTGAGAATTTGTTCTTTGTCTGCCGAAATTACGAAATGGAAGTGGTTGCCCATGATTTCAAATGCGAGTAACGTGACACCGGTGCTGGCCTGGGCTTGCGCCACCATATTCATGGCGAGGGTAAATTCTTCTTTGGTGCTGAAAATCAGCGGTGTTTCTTTGCCGGAAGTGTAGACGTGCCAATACGGTCCGCCGGAGAGAAAAGTCGCGTTGCAGAACCTTTCCCGTTCTTTGAAGTTTTTCATCATTTTCTGAAAGTTTTAATGGTGCAGCCTGCTCCGCTGAGGCTGCTCCGGGTGCAAATATGGTACAGAAGAATCAGATTTGCAAATCTTTCGTTTTGACCTTGTTTTCTCGCGGCGGCTAGAGTCTCGCTTGGGGATTGTCGGGTTGTGGTGCCTCGCTTGGCCTCGCGCCTCGCGGTTGCCGTACAGCAGAGGGCCGTTTTCTGTACGGGACGGCTATATTGAGGGCTACCGTACAGAAAGAGGGCTGTTTCCTGTACGGGACGACAGTGGGGATGCTGATTATGACAAAAAACTGCCTGAAGCCGCAGGGCCTCAAGCAGAGAAAAAGGTACCGACAGAAACTACTTGGTCACGACCACGATGACGGCGACATCTTTCTTTCCGGAGAGTTTCAAGGCCCCCTTGGACCCCGGCTTGTAGACAGTCATTGAAGCTATGGATTCTGGTTTGATCTTCGTGAAAGCATCCTTGTCACACTTCTTGCCGTCGACGATATAGACCGTAGTCGAGGACAACACCGTCACCTCCGCATTGGAATAATTCTTCCCATTGATATTGGACTCCGTGTCCTTGTCTTCAACGCGGAAACCCTCGACCACACCGGAAGATTTAATGACTTTTATCTTCTGCCCGTCGGTGCGGATCACGTGAATCCTTACAGCCTCATCGGCCGTATTGCTTTTGGCCACAGTCACCTTGTAGTCGCTCACCGTCTTGCCGACAAGCTGGCTGCCGTCGAACTTGGCCACCTGCTCCCCGTTGATAATGTACTTGTCAAGCGTATCCGCAGGGGCGGCATTTAGGCTCAATGCGCATACTGCGCTCAAAATAAATGTTAGCATAGTAATTTGATTTTTAATTTGTTACCGCCGCAGCACATCTTCATGCGCGCCACTGAAAATGCCGCCGGGCAAGCAACACAACTTATTATTTCATTGCTGTGATAGAGATAGCTCCCCCTTCACGGTTCATGACATAGGAGCATCGGCTCCCGTCATTCATCTCGGCCGTCAGGATGATGCGCTCTCCGTCCGGAGTCGCCGTGACGAACTTTACATTGTCAGTGTCAAGGCTCATGATCTGCTGGATTCCTTCGGCCATTTCAAGCCCGTTGAAGTCACACTGGCGGGGCCTTAGTGTCACGATCAGTGCCAGCGATGCCGCCGCCGCGAGCATCAGCCCCCAGACTATGGGTCTGCGCCTGCGGGATTCCGACCTGTGCACGATCTTGTCGAACTCGGCTGCGGATTCATCGGAAAGATATGCCTTCTCGAGTTCCGCCAATGTCCTGTTGTCCTGTTTCATATCATCGTTCCTTTAATATTTCTTTCATCTTGCGCCTCGCCTTTGAGAGCAGGGCCTTTATCACGGACTTGTCCTTGCCGGTATTCGCAGACATCTCATCCAGCGACCAGCCCGTCTCCTCGCGCAATCTTGTATATTCCAGCTCGGATGGTGTCAGACTCGAGTACATTTCTTTCTGAAGCACAGCAGCATCCTGAGCATCAATACTTTCCGTTGCAGACAAACCGCCAGGGAGAACGTCTCCGGCAATGGGCTCCGTATCAAGGTGCCGTCTGCGATAGTGCGAGACGCAGATGTTTTTCGTAATCTTGACAAGCAGCGCCTCGGCATTCCGCACCGGGTAGCCTTTTTCGGAAAGGTTCCAGAAAGCGAGCAGTGCCTCTTGAACCAGGTCATCCTCATCGATGGCCAGATCCGCTGCCCGGCAGAAACGCCTCGCCAGCGCCTTAAGCCTGCCGCTGCAGTCCCGTGCGATATGTCCGAATTCCTGTTCTGTCATTTGTTTTTGAAGCGCCTTCCTAAACACGCCTCATCTGTAAGTCGCAGAAACACCGCGAAAGTTAACGAAGTTTGTCGCAATTGTCAAAAGCCGTGTCGTCAATTGTCGGAAAGGACAGCAAGTCCACCTTTTCCAAAGAGAAGCAGTTCGCAAACGACCGGTAGCCAATCTTTTCCACTGTTTCCGGAAGATGAAGTTCAGTAAGCTTTATGCAGCGCGCGAACGCGAAGTCCCCAATCTCCTTCAACCCGGCAGGAAGCTCTATCCTTTCGAGATTCTTGCATCCGGAAAAAGTCCTGTCATGTATTACTGTCATATTGTTTAGGAATATCAATGTCTTTATGCCCTCACAACAAGTGAAGGCGAGTCTTCCTATGACACGCACCGACTCCGGAATCACCGAAACCGATACTTTCGTGCAATCCCAGAAAGCCCACTCTCCTATCGTGACGAGGCTGTCCGGCAACGCTTTCAGCTCAAGTTTCCTGTCCATATTGAAAGCACTGTTTCCGATTTCCCTTACAGACGGGGGCATCTCGACAGAGGTAAGATTCTCGCAGGTGTTGAACGCTCTTTTGCGGATGGCAGTCAGACCTTCCGGCAATATGACCTTCCGGATATGCTTGTTCATTTCGAAGGCCATCTCCCCGATGACCTTTACAGAACGCAGCTCCGGAGAGAGGTTGAAATCCACGATAGACTCCTTTCCGAGCCATTTCACAAGACAAGGGCCGTCCGGACTGTCTTGGATGACATAATGTTCTCCGGCCGTCATCAGCGACGGAACCATCAACATAGACAATAGTATAATCACTCTTAACATATTTACAATCAATATATCTATATGGTTAAGACCACCGTCAGGACAAGCTCTCTTCCCCTCAACGCATATTCATAAGTGAATGTGTTGACGGAATCATAGACAGTGTAGCTGTACTCCCTCTCATCGAGTGCATTCCTCAGATCCAGAGACAATTTCCAGGCCTTATGTTTCCAGGAGACACCGAAATCGAGCAGAGTCATCGTCTTGTAGACGTCATCAGTGAGCTGTTTCCTATTTATCTCAGATGACGCACTGAAAATCAGGGATTGCACGGGGGACAGCCGGAGGGAGATGTCATGACTTCTTGAAATGTAACTTCTTGTCGTCCCTTTATACTCGGACGCTGTCCGGCTGAGATCCCCCGAGTAATTGAATTCCAGCCAGTCCAGAGGACGGGAAGATACCGACGGAGAGATTACCATGCTGTCTCCCGCATAATCCATCATTTTCCCGTTTTGCATCGTACTGCCTTCATTATGCATATACGAGCCGCCCAATGACACTTTGGTCCTTATCGCCGCAAACTGCTTGGTCACGCCGGCCTGCGTCATGATGCTGCTTGACATGTTCGGGAAAAGCACCTGACTGTTCAGGATGCCGCCGCTGTCCACTGCGTCCGATGAAAGAAGGTTCATCCAATTACGGATATAGACAAAGTCGGCATTCACGAACCACTGACTCATCGGTATCTTGAAATCATAATGCGCTCTGGCCGTAAGGTACTTACTGTCCGAGGCAGTGCCGTTAGCCGACATCAAAGTCGTCCTGTCAACCTGGATAGGAGCGGTCAGGAAATCCAGTACATCTCCGATATTTCTGGAATACGACAGCTCTGTCCGTACCGTGGAGAGCGCGCTGATCTTCCAATTGAGATACAGTTCCGGGCAAACGGAAACATAACCATTGATTTTAGGGCCGCTCCAAAGCGCATCACCCCTGACCGGTACTTCGGCCCGCAACACAAAATGCTGAATGCTAAACTCATATTGAGGGTAGAACGAAAAAACGGTCTTCGTCAGATGTATATCGTTATTCCCACAGACTGTGCCGCCGTCCTGCCTTTCTGTTTTCAGCCGGTCGGACTGAACATTGAACAACAGCGGTACATATATCCTGTTGTGGCGCTTTTTCCACGTGGCGGAAAGCGTGTTCTTCGAACTGAACGTCTTTCCGGAAACCGACTGCAAGATATCGGTGTCATCTGAAGATATCTTCAATGAATATGACGGAGAAGCGGAGTATTCCGTATCGGAGGACACGCTCCAAAGCAGCCCGACGCTTCGCCACCTCGTGCTGAAGTCACCTCCGAAATCCATGCTGCTCAGGGATTGTGACTGTGACGACATCCGGCCGTTGAGCACCACCGGCACTGCGGAGCGGGTAAACTCCATATTTCCGTGCAATCTTCCATTGATGAAGCAGTTATCGGAGTTTTTCTGGTACTCCAGAGTGGCCCAAGGGCTCTGCATCCTTGTGCTCGGAGAGGTCATCTGCGACATTGTAATCCCGCCACCGTCGTCATAGTATAGGCCTTTGAATGAGTATGAATAATCGCCCTTTGACGAGCCATAGCCGACATTACCTTTTATTGTCGAAGTCTTGCCGACTTTATGGATGGCATTGACTGTCACGGCTATATCTGACGGGCTTATATACCTGCCGGCTTTCATCGGCGGGTGCGATGAAGATAATTCTCCCGCCAATTTTCGGACGGCATCCCCGTCATTGTCCGATTTCAGGAAATCCTTGCCTTCGTCCAAAGCGAAGCCGTCGATGTTTCCGACATTTACCGATGCTATCACCTGTGTCCTCGGGCGGAACATCATTGCTGAACCCTTTGCCGAATACAGCAGGTAGTCTCCATACCCGGCGGATGCTTCATAGGATCCGACAGGTTTTATCTTGGCCTTGTCGTTGAGGCTTATATTGATCGCCACATCATCGGAGAAAGTGTCTTTGTCAATCGCCGCCTCCTTATGATTGTCCAGAACCTGAACAGAATTCACGTACGATGCCGGGATTCCGGAAGTCGCAATGTTGTACTTGCCGCCAAGCAGATTCATCCCTTCAATGTAAAAACCGGATATGTCTTTCCCGAGATACTTTATGCGTCCGGACTCCTCGACATCGATTCCCGGGAGCCTTTTCAGAGCATCTTTGAGTGTGTAGTCCGACCGTGTGGTGTATGCGGAGACGGCATAAGAGAGTGTGTCGCCCCTCTGATGAATCGCCGGAGCACGGACGACAGCCTCTTTAATGCCGATCTTCTTCTCTTTCAGAGAGAAGTTGCATGCCGCAGCGGAAACGGACGACAATGCCACAGAAGATGTCTCATAGCCAAGACAAGACACCGAGACGATGGCGTCACCATTCCGCTCAACAGAAAGCGAGTACCGGCCCTTGTCGTCCGATGTCGTGTAACCGAGAATCGATGAAGAAGACTCTGCTTTCACAATGGCTCCCGGGACCGGTTTCCCGGCAGTGTCGAGAATTTTGCCGCTTATCACGTTTTGAGCAAACGCGACCGTTGAGACGGCAGCAAACAAGGCGCAGAGGAACATGCGCCGTATTGCGCATTTCATAATCAGTTCAAGTTTACTCTGTTACTTCAGCTCAAGCGGCACATATCCGCCGGCACGCAGGCGCAGCGGGACTCCGTTGATGCTTATTGACTTGCTGCCGTCATCGTATTTGTGAATGGACATCTCGCTGATCGACTCCGGCGGCAGATTCCCCATCGGGTCAGACTCGAACAGATTCTTCGCCTTGACGAATTTGTCTCTTATCGTAGTGATTGTGTTCTTGTCGCAAACCGGTGCAATGGATGTGCTCCCGTTGCGTATGATGATGGCCTCGAACTTGTTGGCTCCATCTGAATCTTCCGCTTCCAGGATCAGCCCCGGCAGCCCGGACAATTTCCAGGGCCCATAGGATGCGGGGATATCCTGACTATACCATGCTATCCATTTCCTCCCGCCATATTCACATTCCGCTTTGCGGCATCGATATCCGCATATGGTCTTTTCCCCCTCTGACAAAGTTCACTTCTTCGCATTCAAATCTTCCGTGTACGAATAGCGGTCCGGAGTTATTACCCCGTAAACAGTCATTTTCCCGGCAGGCTCGTTCTGCAATATTGCCTGATCAAAATATTGCTCTTTCTTCTCCTCCCGCAGTCTGAAGGCCTCGACATCTTCTTCCGAAGCCCCGGCACTCTTTGCGGAGTCCAGCTGGAATGTGGAATAATCCGTGAACTTGGCCGACCTGCTCCCTATCTGGAGGATTGTCGAATATACATCTTTCCGCCCCTTGTCATCAATAGTGCAATATTCATACACGCACTCTATATCCGCCGTCTGCACTGACGGCCCGCCGATGCCAGGCATCGCTGCAACGACTGCAGAAACAATCATAGAAAACATTTTCATCGTTTTCTATCATAGTCGCAGAAATCGATGAAAAGTAAACGGAATTTACAACAAGTTTTCCTCGCGCGCGTAAGTGTCGGTCTCCGGGTCTTTTACTCCAATCTCGCGGAGTTTGAGAGTGTTGGATGTCAATGTGAGCAGCTCCGAGCGCTGCGGCTTTTTCGCATGCTTTTTGAATTCCGAGGCTGTCTTTTTGGTAAGCATGTTTCCGAACATCTTAGGAAAGCCCTCCGGTTGTTCCAGCACTTCAGAGCGGATGGATTTCGCATCGTAAATCTGGGTCAGCACACCGTCTTCGTAAGACCATTTTCCGCTGCATGAGACCATCATTTTGACTTTGGCTTTCTGTCCGTTTCCGTCATCCATCGACATTTCCATGACGGTTGCATTGCGGAAGACACCATCCGCTGAAAGCTTAAGAGTGTCGGATAACGTCATCTCTGTCCCGTTCTCGGAAGCGGAATTGACCTGAACCCAAACACCCGTCATCTCTTGACCCTTGAGGCTGCATGCCAAAGACAGACAAAGCAAAAATACCAGTAGCTTTCTCATCATGATGATTTTTTTGTAAGGTAGGCAAAATATTGCAGATTGCCAAAAGTGAATTTTTAGCGGTAACTTATTAATGAGAACAATATTTCAAGTCCGGCAGCCATAGGGCGATGATGCCGATGAGGGGGAGCAGGCTGCTGATGCGGAAGATGAACTCGATGCTTGTTCTGTCCGCGAGCCAGCCGAAAAACGCCGAGCCGAGTCCGCCGATGCCGAACATCAGCCCGAAGAACACCCCGGAGATCATGCCGACCCTGTCCGGCAGGAGTTCCGTGGCGTAGACGATGATGGAAGGAAAGGCCGAGGCTATGATGAAGCCGGTGACTACGGCCATGACGATGGTCCAGCCGAGGGAGAGATGCGGCATCGCCAGTGCGAACGGCGCAGCTCCGAGGATGGAGATGAGGATGATGCGCTTGCGCCCGAACCTGTCACCGAGCGCCCCTCCTATGACCGTCCCCGCTGCGAAGGCTGCCAGATATGCGAAGAGGCAGAGCTGCGCGTGCTTGACTCCGAGCGCGAACTTGTCCATAAGGAAGAAAGTGAAGTAGCTGGTCATCGAGGCGGCGAAGAAGTACTTGGAGAAGAGAAGGATGACAAGTATCACGAGGGCTCGGCGGACAAGTCTGCCTGGAAGCGGCCGCTCCCTGATGGTGGAGCTCTGTGTCCCTCTGGTCTCGGCGAGCTTGCGGCTGTACCATTTGCCGACTACAAGGAGCAGTAGGGCAGCCGCTATGGCCGCCAGGGCGAACCAGCTGATTGCCCCCTGGCCGTGCGGAAGCACTATCGCCGCGGCCAGGAGCGGGCCTATGGCGTTGCCTCCGTTGCCCCCGACCTGGAAGATGGACTGTGCCAGGCTCTTGCGCCCGCCGGATGCCAACTGGGCCGCGCGTGAGGCTTCCGGATGGAAGACAGATGAACCGAGACCGACCAGGCCCACGGAAAGGAGTATCAGCGCGAGGGTGTCGCTCATGGAGAGCAGCAGGAGCCCGCAGAGGGTGAAACACATTCCGGTGGAGAGGGAGTAGGGTTTGGGGTTGCGGTCGGCATACAGGCCCGTGAAAGGCTGCAGGATGGAGGATGTCATCTGGAAGACCAGGGTTATCAGGCCTATCTGCGTGAATGTGAACCCGAACTTCTCCTTGAGTATCGGGTAGACGGCCGGGATGACCGATTGGATCATGTCGTTCAGCAGGTGGGAGATGCTGATTATCAGCAGGATCCCGAAGGCTGTATTGTTTATGGGATTGATCGCGCGGCTGTTCGTGCCGCTTTGCTGGCTGGCTGTCTTCATTTTGTTGTCCCCCTTTCAGGTGCGCAAAGATACTCCTTTCCAGGCGTATTACAATGCAGCGGAGCGCGTTCCACCTCCGGCCCTGGCGTGCCAGGTGGCTTTCCGCGCTTGGGTTGACTTCGTGTACGCGGGGCGGAGTTGCCCCGAGAAGATGCGGGCTGGTATGGAAAAGAGCGAACCCGAAGGTCCGCTCTAAATGTTTACACAACGGAATAATCCTTATTGTGAATTGCTTCTTTTGTTTTGCAAAATTAACAATATCCAGATTAATTACAATAAATATTGTTAGTTTTGTAGAAAAACAACCACTCATATATGAAAAAAGTATTGGGGCTTGACCTCGGAACGACAAGTATAGGATGGGCCATGGTCAATCAGGCCGAATCAGGCGATGAACGCTCGTCCATAATAATGACAGGTGTCAGAGTGAATCCTCTCACGACGGATGAGAAGGACAGTTTCGAGAAAGGCAAGGCTATAACCACCAACGCCGACCGTCGCCTTAAGCGCGGTATGCGCAGGAATCTCCAGCGATACAAACTTCGTCGCGAGCATCTCTTGTCTGTGCTCAGGCGCGAGGGGTGGATAAGCGAAGATACTGTCCTGTCCGAGCAGGGTGCAGGTTCTACATATCAGACATTCCGTTTGAGGGCGGAGGCTCCGTCAAGGGAGATTACCATGGATGAATTGTCCCGTGTGTTGCTGATGATCAATCGCAAGCGCGGATACAAGAGTAACCGCAAGACGGATAAAGGGGAGGAAGGACACCTTATCGACGGCATGTCCGTGGCCCGGGAACTTTATGATGATGGTCTGACCCCAGGGGAGTATTCGCTCAGGCTCCTTGAAAGCGGGAAAAGCGCACTGCCTGAGTATTATCGCTCTGACCTGGCCGCGGAGTTTGAGAGAATCTGGTCCGTGCAGAGTTCATGGTGGCCTGATATCCTGACGGAGGACTTCAAGAAGAGCATAGAAGCTGACGGGAGGAACGGTGTTTCCAAGAAATTCCTGGGTCGATATTCGATATATACTGCTGACAATAAGGGCAAAGACAAGAAAAAGACTGCTCTTGAATGGCGGGTCAAGGCCTTGAACGAGATGCTGGACAAGGAGACTTTGGCTTATGTTATAGCTGATGTCAAGGGCGCTATCCAGAGTTCAAGCGGATATCTCGGGGAGATAAGCGACAGGAGCAAGGAGCTGTTTTTCGATGATGTCACCGTCGGCCAGTATCTATGGCGGCATATCGAGCAGGACCCGAACTACAGCACGCGCAACAAGGTCTTCTACAGGCAGGACTATCTTGATGAGTTTGAGCGTATATGGGAGTGCCAGAAGCGCTTCCATCCTGAGATGACGGACGCGCTCAAGACGGAGATCCGTGACGTGGTGATATTCTACCAGAGGCGCCTGAAGTCTCAGAAAAACCTGATCAGTTTCTGCGAGTTCGAGCATAGGGATATCGTTGTTGAGGAGAACGGGGTGCGTAAGGTCAAGACATGCGGATGCCGTGTGGCCCCGCGCTCATCTCTGCTTTTTCAGGAATTTAAGATATGGTCTGTGCTGAACAACGTGACTTTGACGGACAGGGCTACCGGTGAGTGTCTCCAGTTATCGGCTGAGGACAGGGAAAAACTCGCGGATTTCCTTGCGGTCAATGACAAGATAACGGTTCCGGAAATGCTCCGGCTGCTCGGGCGTGCTTCACGTGGTTACGATGTGAACTACAAGGAGATACAGGGTAACCTGACGATGTCGGCGCTGTATCGGAAGTTTCTGGAGGTGGTTTCGGTATCCGGCCATGGTGAATATGATCTTCGCAAACTGTCGTATTCCGGGGCGTATAAACTGCTGTGTGAAGTCTTCTCTGCCTTGGGATTTGGCACTGACTACCTGACTTTTGACGCTTCTCTTCCCAAAGAGGAGTACGAGCGGCAGCCCATGTTCAAATTGTGGCATCTCCTGTATTCTTATGAGGGGGACAACTCCAAGACCGGAGACGAAAGTCTTATAGGGAAAGTGTCCGAAATCTGCAAGATGCCCCTTGAGTATGCGCGGATCATCGCCTCGGTGAAGCTGCTTGATGATTATGCTTCGCTCAGCCACAAGGCAATGCACAAGATTCTTCCGCATCTGAAGGATGGCTGCACTTACGATGAGGCATGTGCAAGGGCCGGGTACAACCATTCCTCATCCATCACCAAAGAAGAGAATGAGGCCCGGGAGCTTAAGGACAGGTTGGAGATTCTCCCGAAGGGGGCGCTGCGCAACCCTGTGGTGGAGAAGATCCTCAATCAGATGGTCAATGTGGTGAACACCGTCTTGGATGAATATGGCAGGCCGGATGAAATCCATATAGAGATGTCAAGGGAGCTGAAGCAGAACGCCAGGCAGCGGGAGCAGGCGACCCAAAGCATTGCCGACAACACGAAACGTGATGAGGGTATTGTGAAAATCCTTCAGACAGAATTCCATCTGCCGTATGTGAGCAAGAGAGACATCCTGCGTTACAGGCTTTACGATGAATTGAAAAGCAACGGATACAGGACCTTGTATTCCAATCAGTACATTCCTAAGGACCTCTTGTTCTCCCCGTCCATAGACATTGAGCATATCATTCCTCAGGCCTTGCTGTTCGACGATTCCTATTCCAACAAGACCTTGGAATTCAGTGATGTCAACCGAGACAAAGGCAAGGAGACTGCGCTTGACTATGTGTCAAGGAAATATGGCCCGGCGGAATTGGATGCATACAGGCTTCGTGTCATTGATCTTTGTTCTCAAGGGGTGATTTCGGCTCGCAAACGCGACCGCCTGCTCATGAAGCAGAGCGAGATTCCGTCGGATTTTGTCAACCGCGATCTCACGAATTCGCAGTACATAGCGAGAAAATCGATGGAAATGCTCGGCGAGATTGTCCGGGATGTGATGCCGACCACCGGGAGCATCACGGCTCTTCTGCGTGAGCAGTGGCAGCTCGTCGATGTGATGAAAGAGCTCAACCTGCCTAAATACAGGCAGGCGGGCAAGACATTCACCGTCACCAAGTCTGACGGGCAGAGCCTGGAGAAAATCAGCGACGACTGGACCAAGAGGAATGACCACCGCCACCACGCGATGGATGCGCTCACGATAGCATTCACGAGGCGCTCTCACATCAAGGTGCTCAATACTCTGAATGCTCTTCCGGGTTCTGAGGATCTGGTTCTCAAGGAGGCTGTCACGATGCGCCTGCCGAATCACAAATGGATTTTCGCCCCTCCTATGCTGCTCGGTGAGTTGCGCTCCGCGTTCAAGTCGGCCCTGGAGTCCACCCTCGTGTCAATCAAAGCCAAGAACAAGGTCGCGACCAGAAATGTCAACAAGTCAAAGGTTAAGGATCGGACTATCGCGGTGGAGACATTGACTCCGCGCGGGCAATTGCATAAGGAGCAGGTCTATGGCCGCCGCATGGTGTACGAGACGTTTGATGTGACAGTCGGAGGCAAGATGGATGCTGCAATGGTTGCCTCAGTGGCATCCAAGGCGGAGAGGGAGGCATTGGCGAGGCGACTGGAAGCGTTCGGCGGTGATCCCAAGAAGGCGTTTACCGGTAAGAACTCTCTTGACAAGAACCCTCTGTATGTGGATGCCTTGCAGTCCGTCGCTGTTCCTGCCAAGGTCAAGTGCGTGAGGATGAAGGATGTGTATAGCATCCGCAAAGAGATAGGGCCGGATTTGAGTGTGGACAAGGTAGTGGATGGACGTGTCCGTAAGCTTCTTGAGGCGCGGCGGGCGGAGTATGGAGGTGATCCAAAGAAGGCTTTCGTGAATCTGGAGGAGAAGCCGATCTGGGTGGACGAGGCGCGTGGGATAAAACTCAAGCGGGTAACCATAGCCGAGAACTTCGACCTTTGCGCAATCCGGGATAAACGTGACAAAGACGGCAATCTTGTCCTCGATGCCGCCGGCAATACAATCCCGAATGATTTTGTCAACCCGCGCAATAATCATCATGTGGCGATTTATGAGGATGCGGAAGGCAATTATCAGGAGCAGGTGGTTACGCTTTTGGAGGCTCTTGCGCGTAAGACTGCCGGTCTGCCAGTGGTGGACAAAGACTTCCATAAGGATCTTGGCTGGAAGTTCGTATTCAGCCTGAAGCTCAATGAGATGTTCGTGTTCCCGAATCCTAAGACCGGCTTCATCCCTGCCGAGGGGGATCTGATGGATCCGGCCAATTATGCGCAAATCAGTCCTAATCTGTTCAGGGTGCAGAAGTTGAGCTGCAGGGATTATTGGTTCAGACATCATTTGGAAACTGCGCTTGATAGTGTCCCGGAGTTGCGGGATGTGACCTGGAAGCGGGTAACGAATCTTGCGAATCTAAAAGGCATCGTCAAGGTCCGCGTTGACCACATCGGGCGGATAGTCGCAGTGGGGGAGTATTGATATGGTAAAGCGGACATTGTATTTCGGCAATCCGGCTTACCTGTCCTTGTCTAACAGGCAGCTGGTGGTGGAGAAGCCTTCGGACGGCGACCTCCCGTTCGGAGATGCGCCCCTGCGGCGGACTATCCCGATAGAGGACATAGGTGTGGTCGTGATAGACAACCGTCAGGTTACGGTAACCTCCGCCTTGATGTCTGCACTCCTGGATAACAATGCCGCGGTCATCACTTGTGACGAGAAGTCTATGCCTGCCGGACTGCTGCTGCCATTGGAGTCGAATACGGTGCAGAGCGAGCGTTTCAGAAGTCAGATTGATGCGTCCCTGCCTCTCAAAAAGCAGCTTTGGCAGCAGACGGTACAGAGCAAGATTTCCAATCAGGCCGCGGTGCTGAAATATGTTTCCGGGGAGGATGCCCGCAATATGATCATCTGGTCCGGGCAGGTGAGGAGCGGGGACAGTGAGAACATGGAGGGGCGGGCGGCGGCTTTCTACTGGAAGAACATTTTCCCGGAACTTCCTTTCTTTGTGCGTGGCCGCTATGACGGAGCTCCGAACAATCTGCTCAATTACGGCTATGCGATTCTTCGCGCCGTGATTGCTAGGGCTCTGGTGTCCAGCGGATTGCTTCCTACGCTTGGGATACATCATTGCAACCGTTACAATGCGTTCTGCCTCGCGGATGATGTGATGGAGCCTTATCGCCCTTATGTCGATCGGCTTGTGGTGGATATTATGGCTGACGGCAATACCTGCCCGCAGCTGACGCGGGAAATCAAGGCCAGGCTGTTGGAGATTCCGGTGATGGATGTCGTGATTGACGGCAGGCGGAGTCCGTTGATGATTGCCGCGAGCCAGACCACGGCATCGCTCGCGAAGTGTTTCGGAGGAGAATTGAGGAAGGTAGTGTATCCGGAGATGTAGCAGGTGTCCAGACTCAGCGAATATCGTGTTATGTGGGTGCTTGTGTTTTTCGATCTTCCGACAGAGACCAAGAAGGAGCGCAAGGCGGCGGCCACTTTTCGTAAGGAGTTGATAGGCAACGGCTTCACGATGTTCCAGTTCTCCATTTACATTAGGCAATGTCCTTCTGTGGAGAATGCCGGGGTGCATGTCCGGAGGGTCAAGAGCCTGCTTCCGGAATATGGCAAGGTCGGCGTGATGTGCATCACGGACAAGCAGTTTTCCACAATGGAACTTTTTATCGGACGGAAGAATGCGGAACTGCCATCCATAGAGCAGCAGTTGGAGCTGTTCTGACGGTCGGCAGCGATCCATTGGCTCTCAGGGTGAATACGGCAAGGGTCAAGATAGCGTTGCCGGAGTTAAACTGGTTATAAACAATAGAAACTCCGCAGATTATGCGGAGTTTACTGAATTCTACCACAGTAGATAAGTCTTTGTCAATCAGGTTATTACCCGAATTATGGTGTTGTGACCTATGACAAAGATACAAAAAGAAAGCAATTCACAACGCCATATCGCAAGGAAGCCGATGATATCTAGGTGTTGTGACCTATGACAAAGATACAAAAATTCATGACAGGTCAGGAAAGCACCTTGCGTGGTAATCCAGGCCTGCCGTTTTTGTGTGCTTCGCGTATGGGGCGGGACTTCTTTTTGTACGTGGCACGCTCGCGTACATCAGGGTACCTGATTCTGTACCGCGCAGGGGCATTCCCGCGCACGTGATCCTCGCCGAGTGCAGATTTTTCTGTTTCTTATCTCTTTTGAAGTTTCTTTATTGCCCGGCACCCCGGGAATCGCTATCATTGCTGGCGTAACTTTTAAACTCTTTACAATGGGAAACTTCAAGAGAGATTCTGCCGGCG
>ENA-OUQF01000127-OUQF01000127.1-human-gut-metagenome-genome-assembly--contig:-NODE-127-length-73967-cov-22.165399_pt1 | contig 73967 bp, 75 predicted proteins | sample MGYA00237947_ERZ548826 | MGnify/ENA primary metagenome ERZ548826 (study PRJEB26490, sample SAMN05194701) | human gut metagenome | biome: terrestrial biome; feature: human-associated habitat; material... | reverse complement strand
CCATTTTTCTTTCCGTTTCACCTACCATTTGAAATGATTCAATGGATTTTCTTAATAAATCAATGCATGTAACAAAATTTGACTTTCCGCTACCATTTTCTCCATAAATAGAAATAAACTTCTTGGCACCTTTGCTTCCGTTTCTAAAATCAAACATTACATCCTTAAATGACATAAAATTTTTCATTTTCACATAAGTAATCATTTCATGCACCTCCACTGTCATGGTACCACCTTTCTACTTTAAAGTCAATAAGTTTTATGTTTTTGTTATTTTTTATAACATTTTATGCGAAGTTCTGTTTTTTATACCTAAAACTTTGTTTTATACATCTATTGTTGAGAAATAATTCCACAAAAAAAGAATCAGCCACTAACTGATTCTTTTAAATAAATTTATTCCCTATGACCTTACCATATAATATCTACATCAAAATATCCCTCGTCCCAACACACGTAATTTTTATACTCCTTGCTACCATAATACTTTACGCCTTCAATCCCCGCCTTCTTACAACACGTTGTGACAAATTCAGGAAGAAGATATTCTGTAGGTTTTATGGATTTTGAAGCAGTATAACGCAAACATTCTAAGAATTTATTCTTAGTCTTAACCTCTTCCGACAAATCAATCATTCTAGCCATTTTTTCTCTCTCAATCATCCTTATTACCCTTGGTCTGTTATATCGTTGCATTATCACAAACATACTCTCCACACCGACAGCTAAAACTGATGTGATAAAAAATACCCAAAATGTTCCCCATATTAAAGTAGCTAACACAGGTACAAAACATAGTACTACTATAATCGAATGCACCACTTCTGACTGGCACATTGCCCCTGCAATTTCTTCCCATGTGTGCACTTTTAAATCCAGCATTTCAGGTGCAAAGGTAGGCATTTTATCTTTCCACTTTTTCACTCGTAATACTTCATACCAACGCTTTTCAAATTTCTTTTCTTGAAACCACTTTCTTTTATAATTAAATCTGTTATGAAAGATTCCATTCACAACATATCCCACAGCCAAACGCATCAAAAAATGATAGCTAATCGTACCGAATGTAATCGCTATGCTCAATATCACAGTATTGGGATGGCATTGATAAATTAGCGTAAAAATAATTGTTAACACCACAAGAATTATCGCGGAAATCTTAATCGTCTTTGCAAACATTCCAGTCTCCTTTTCACGAAAATCGTCCACGAATAACAACTTTCGATATATTAGTAAAACTCCCTTGCATTCATGTCCCTATTATATCATCTACAAAACTTGACTACAACCAACAAAAAACACCCCAAGCAGTATCTCTACCACTTGGGGCATCCCCTACCGTCCCATCCCGGCAACCTTCCTGTGTACCCATTCCTTCACTTCGCCAATTCGCTCCCGGAACACATCCAGCATATTCCTTCCATTGATTACAAACTGCTTCATAAATTCATAGGCTTTTTCCAGCTTATCCTGCAAGACCTGAATCTTACTCCGGAGCTGTTCATTCTCGTAGGACAAATCCACCACCTTATCAAATAAATCCGTGTTCTCTGTATCCGTTGATAATCTATGGTACAAATCCAAGACAATCTCCTTTTTACGGGTTGCTTCATCCAATTCCTCCGTCACTCTGGAAAGCTCCCCTTGTGCCTGCTCTACTTCTTTCTTTTTATCCGCCAGAAGCTCATCTGCCTTCAGATACTCCGACTTGGAATATTCCGCTTTTTCTTCCCACTCTGCCATATCGTTTTTTCTACTCTCGATTAAGGCATCCGTACATTCCAGCGTCATATTCTTGGCAGATATCTCTTCATCCAGCTTTTTGATTGTCTTCTCTGACAAGGTTTGAATGTGCTGCAAAGCATTTTCCTGCCTTTCTTTCTCACGTTCCGCTTCCAATGCTTTCTCTGCCGCACGCTCCCTTCTATAATCGGAAAGAAATAAATCGCCACGCTCATTCTTTCCCTTGTAAAAGCGAGTCCATCCGATATTCTTTTCCATATCCTCTGCAATCCAGTTCTTCTGCTCCTCTATCCACTCAACTGCGCCGTAGGCTGTACGCACCATCTGAGGCTTCCTCCCCTCCGGTGTATCCTGCCACACCAGCTCGTCTGAGGCATCCCTTGCCTGCTCCATAGTGGTCTTATAACCCATTCGCGTAAAGGTCTGTGCCAATGCATTTTGGGTTTTCTGTCCACGACTGCAATTATCGGAATAGGGAACAAATGTCATGTGTAGGTGGGGAGTAGATTCATCTCCATTAAATGCAAAATTGGTAATCACCACACCTGCCTCAAAGGGCGGTTTCCACTCTGGGTCTTCAAGCCTCTCCTTGGATACATAAGTCACATTGGGCACTTCATACATCAGATGCTCTGCAAACCGTAACAGAACATCCTCCGCCCATATAGCTGACAAGTGGTCTGTATCGTACCCGGTATCATCCATATCCCCTATCTGCCAGATGATTTCGTAGGATAAATGTTTCTTTTTATCCTTTTCAATCTTCTCATAATAGGTTGGTGGATCATCCTTAGCACGACTCTTTTTCCGCTCCTTTGCAAGCCACTCCTCATAGGATTTTTGAAAAAGTTTATCGTATACCTGCTCCAAGGTAAATTCTTTTGTTCCGTTTACCAATATTACATTCCTATCTGTACGCTCCTGCACTGCGTTCCAAGGAATATGGTCTCTGTTATTGTGTTCTAAGTTCGGTGCCCGGAACAGTGCCCCCGATATGGTTCTGTATAAATCCGGCATCTCATCGCTCTCCTTTTATTCGTTCCATGTCTGCTTAAGTTCTGAAATAAAAATCTTCTTATGCTCATTGTCATAATCTCCTTTTCTGAAATTTCCTAAGTTCATTTCCTAGGTTGTCGCTATTAATTTTCTTTTCCGTTTCCGAAAGTAATGTCCCCCTATTAGTTGGGGAAATCCCAAACTAGGGGGCAAGCGTTTTGCCGCTTGACCACAAATGCATCTGCTCCCACCTGCCGTACTAGGAATTCCTCTTCCTGTGGCTGGCAGTCACATCTGCATGCTGACATTCTTATTATGGAAATGAACCGGTACGAATGTCAGCCTATGGAAATATCTCAATCGCTCTTTAGGACTTTGCTTACGCTACGCCTCAGAAGTGTACCCGTAGTATCTCTTCTCAAAATACTTTCTTGGGCATTTCCCGGCAATTTTGATATATCCCTGCTCAGCCAATTCCTCATTGAGCTGTCTGATAATCTGGTAGGCTTTTCCCTTGCTGACGCCCAGGGTATCCACCAACTCATCTGCCGTCACATATTGTGTTTTCATGCTCTCACCTCGCTCTCTACTATCACATTTTGTCCGTGTTTATCATTTCATCATTATTTATACTACTACTTTTTGTTCTTGTCAATAGATTTTTCTATTGCAAAATATCACTTATTGTGATAGTATTTGTTTCAGGAGGTGAAAAGCCATGAATATTATGACACTTGAAGAACGCAAGGAACTTGGCAACAGACTAAAACAAGCAAGAAAAGAGAAAGGGCTATCACAAGAGGAGCTCGCCAATCTCATCGGCTTGAAAGTTGGAACGGTTTCCAAATACGAACAGGGGGACCGCACTCCGGGAATCGGAAAGCTTCAACTAATTGCAAATGCTCTGGACTGTGACACATCCAGATTTGTAGCATCCGGCGATGAATATGTACGGATGACACAGGCCACGGATTTTGGCAACAATTTAGATGCATATTTAAACTGGTTGAAATTTTCCCACTTCGGATGCAATCCCTGTCAGATTGAAAACGATGACGGAAGTAAATCCTCTTCCTACTTTATCAGCTTTGATAAGGAAACTTTTCCAATCAGTGAGGACGCACTGGGAAGGGTTATGGAATACCAGAAGGAACAGTTCAAACAACTCATCCGACTCTTTGGCGATGACCTTCGATAGTAAAGGTAAACAATATGCCGGTCTATAAAGACGAAGAACGAGGAACCTGGTATGTCAGATGTTATTATGAAGATTTTACCGGAAAGAAAAAACAGATAAAGAAACGAGGCTTTAAGCTTCAGCGTGAAGCGAAGGAATGGGAAGCTGATTTCCTAAGAAAGCAGAAAGGCAGCACGGACATGACCTTCCGCTCTATGTATGAGATTTATATAGAGGATATGGGACACCGATGCCGCCAGAGCACCATTGACGGGAAGAAGCATGTATTCGAGAAGCTCATCCTCCCTTATTTTGAGAATAAGCCTATCAATAAGATTACTCCCAAGGACATCCGAGCCTGGCAGAATGAAATGATCGCGAAGAATTATTCCAACTCCTACCTAGACAGGATGCAGAATATGATTACCGCACTTTTTAATTATGCAGTGGGGTATTTCAATCTATCCGAAAATCCGTGCCACAAGGCTGGCAGAATGGGTAAGCGTGAAGTTGTGGTTAATTTCTGGACAAAGGACGAATTTGACCGGATACTGGTTGCAATGGAAGATGATTCTACGGCACATGTTTCGTTTTCACTACTGTACTACTCCGGTATCCGTTTTGGAGAATTCCTTGCTTTAACACCGAAGGACTTTGATTTCGATAAGAACACCCTCGACATCACCAAAAGTCTTCAGCGGATAAATAAGCAGGATGTGGTCACACCACCCAAAACGCCCAAGAGTATCCGGAACATCATCATACCGGACTTTGTAATGAACGAAGTCAAAGATTATATGTCAAAGCTTTATGATTTAAAAGATACGGACAGGGTCTTCCCCTTCACCAAATCTTATATCAATAATGCGATGGCAAGGGCTTGCAAGAAAAGCGGAGTAAAAAAGATTCGTATCCATGACATTCGCCACTCACACGCCAGCTATCTTATCAACTTGGGCTGCGCACCACTGCTCATATCGGAACGGTTAGGACACGAAAAGGTGCAGACCACCTTAAGCACCTACTCCCACCTATATCCGAATAAGCATCAGGAAGTGGTGGATATGATGCAGAACCAGCACAAGTTGGAAACAGTAGCTGCCGGTGCATCTGAAACCTCAGATAAACCGGAAAAGGACCCACAACCACAAGGCACAAGGTTCAAAGTTGTAAGTCCAAAGGATAAAATAAGCCCACAGCAAGTCCACGAGAATGACTTAAGCCCATGTGTCGGCTTTACCGGACGCACATAAAAAGGCTCAACCCCTTGAAAACAAAGGGCTGAGCCAATTAAGTCAATTGATACTCTTAAAGTATTTAATTACTCGATGATTGTAGCAACACGGCCTGAACCAACGGTTCTACCACCCTCACGGATAGCGAAGGTAAGACCCTGCTCCATAGCGATAGGATGGATCAGCTCGATGGTCATCTCTACGTTGTCACCAGGCATACACATCTCAACACCTGCAGGCAGCTCGCAAACGCCGGTTACGTCGGTTGTTCTGAAGTAGAACTGAGGACGATAGTTGTTGAAGAAAGGTGTATGACGACCACCCTCGTCCTTGGTCAGAACGTAAACCTGAGCGGTAAACTTCTTGTGGCAGGTAACGGTTCCGGGCTTAGCAAGAACCTGTCCTCTTTCGATATCGGTTCTCTGGATACCACGAAGCAACGCACCGATGTTATCACCAGCCTGTGCCTCATCCAGCATCTTACGGAACATCTCGATACCGGTTACAACGGACTTCTGCTTCTCTTCCTTGATACCAACGATCTCAACTTCGTCGTTCAGGTGCAGAACACCACGCTCTACTCTACCGGTAGCAACGGTACCACGACCTGTGATGGTGAATACGTCCTCGACAGGCATCAGGAAAGGCTTGTCGGTATCACGCTGAGGATCAGGGATGTAGGAATCTACAGTGTCCATCAGCTCCATGATCTTGTCGCCCCACTCGCCCATGGGATCTTCCAGAGCCTTCAGAGCGGAACCCTTGATGATCGGGCAATCCTTGAAATCGTACTCTTCAAGCTGCTCGGTGATCTCCATCTCAACCAGCTCAAGAAGCTCAGGATCGTCTACCATATCGCACTTGTTCATGAATACGATGATGTAAGGAACGCCTACCTGACGGGACAGAAGGATGTGCTCCTTGGTCTGAGCCATAACACCGTCGGTTGCAGCTACAACCAGGATAGCGCCGTCCATCTGAGCAGCACCGGTGATCATGTTCTTAACGTAGTCAGCATGGCCCGGGCAGTCAACGTGTGCGTAGTGTCTCTTCTCGGTCTGGTACTCAACGTGTGCGGTAGAAATGGTAATACCACGCTCTCTCTCTTCGGGAGCCTTATCGATGTTCTCGAAATCTACCTTCTCGTTTCCGGGTACTCTCTCTGCCAGAACCTTGGTAATAGCAGCGGTCAGAGTGGTTTTACCATGGTCAACGTGACCGATGGTACCAATGTTACAATGGGGCTTAGTTCTTTCAAATTTAGCTTTAGCCATTATGATAGTCCTCCTTAAAATGGTGAATCAATAAATTATTTTTTTCAAGTGAAACGCTGCGCTTCACTCTACAATCAGCTGTTTCTAATTATATTAGAAAAATGCAAGATTTTCAAGCATTATTTTACCTTCTCGGCAAGCACCTTCTCCTGAACATTCTTGGGAACGGGCTCGTACTTTTCAAAGAACATGGAGTAGTTGCCACGACCCTGTGTCTTGGAACGAAGGTCGGTGGAATAACCGAACATCTCAGCAAGAGGAACGAATGCACGTACCATCTTACCGCCGCCGATATCATCCATACCCTCAACACGTCCACGACGGGAGTTCAGATCGCCGATTACATCGCCCATGTATTCCTCGGGCATGGTAACCTCAACCTTCATGATGGGCTCCAGAAGAACCGCACCCGCCTTCTTCATAGCCTCCTTGAATGCCATGGAACCGGCAATGTGGAATGCCATCTCGGAAGAGTCGACTTCATGATAGGAACCGTCGTATACGTTAGCGTGAACGCCTAGAACAGGGAAGCCACCCAGAATACCGGCCTGTGCTGCTTCCTGAATACCCTCACCGACTGCGGGGATGTATTCCTTCGGAATTGCACCGCCGACAACGGTAGATTCAAACAGCAGGTTGGGCGGATCGTTAATCAGGATGTTTGCCTTTGCGTCGAAATCAAACTTCTCGCAGTTTGCTTCCATCGGCTCAAACTTAACCTTACAATGTCCGTACTGTCCACGACCACCGGACTGCTTAGCGTACTTGTATTCCTGATCAACAGCCTTGGTAAAGGTCTCCTTGTAAGCAACCTGAGGTGCACCTACATTTGCCTCTACCTTGAACTCACGAAGCAGACGGTCAACGATGATCTCCAGATGGAGCTCACCCATACCTGCGATAATGGTCTGACCGGTTTCCTGATCCGTATGAGCACGGAAGGTAGGATCCTCCTCTGCCAGTTTTGCAAGAGCTTCGCCCATCTTGCCCTGACCTGCTTTGGTCTTAGGCTCGATTGCCAGCTCGATAACGGGCTCAGGGAACTCCATGGACTCCAGAATAACGGGATGCTGCTCGTCACAGATGGTGTCACCGGTTGTAGTGAACTTGAAACCAACTGCTGCCGCAATATCACCGGAGTAAACCTTCTCAAGTTCGGCTCTCTTATTTGCGTGCATCTGCAGAATACGTCCGACACGCTCTTTCTTATCCTTTGTTGCATTCAGTACATAGGAACCTGAGTTCATAGTACCGGAGTAAACTCTGAAGAACGCCAGCTTACCCACGAACGGGTCAGCCATAATCTTGAATGCCAGCGCGGAGAACGGCTCCTCGTCGGAGGAATGTCTCACGATCTCGTTGCCATCCAGATCCACACCCTTGATGGGAGGGATGTCCGTAGGTGCAGGCATATACTCAAGGATTGCATCCAGAAGCTTCTGTACGCCCTTGTTGCGATATGCGGAACCGCAGCATACGGGAATTGCCGTACACTCGCAGGTTGCCTTTCTAAGCACTCTCTTCAGATCCTCAACGGAAGGCTCTTCGCCCTCCAGATACATCATCATCAAATCGTCATCCAGCTCGCAGATCTTCTCGATCAACTCGGAACGATACAGCTCTGCATCATCCTTCATATCACCGAGATCATCCGTAACCGTGATGTCTTCGCCCTTGTCATCATTGTAGATGTAGGCTTTCATTTCAAACAGGTCAATGATTCCCTTGAAATCATCTTCCTTGCCGATGGGCAGCTGCAGACAAATTGCATTCTTTCCCAGTCTGGTCTTAATCTGCTCTACGGCACCGTAGAAGTTTGCACCAAGGATGTCCATCTTGTTGATGAACGCCATACGAGGTACGTTGTAGGTATCTGCCTGACGCCATACATTCTCGGACTGAGGCTCAACACCGCCCTTTGCACAGAACACGCCTACCGCACCATCCAGCACACGCAGGGAACGCTCAACTTCTACGGTGAAGTCAACGTGACCCGGAGTATCAATGATGTTGATACGATGCTCCAATGCGCCCGGCATGGGTTTCGTCTCTTTTTCCAGAGTCCAGTGGCAGGTCGTAGCCGCAGATGTGATGGTAATGCCTCTTTCCTGTTCCTGCTCCATCCAGTCCATGGTAGCAGTACCCTCGTGAGTATCACCAATCTTATAGTTCACACCGGTATAGTAAAGAATACGCTCGGTCAACGTGGTCTTACCAGCGTCGATATGAGCCATAATACCGATGTTTCTGGTTCTCTCCAATGGATATTCTCTTCCAGCCAAGGTTTTTTCCTCCTTATATTATTAGGTAGCTTTTCAGATACGCATTCAGGTCAGACCTGATTAGAAGCGATAGTGTGCAAACGCCTTGTTTGCCTCTGCCATCTTGTGCATATCTTCTTTTCTCTTAACTGCGGAGCCGGTATTGTTAGCTGCGTCAAGAATTTCGTTTGCCAGTCTGTCCTCCATGGTCTTTTCGCCTCTCTTACGAGAAAACATTACCAACCAACGCAGACCCAGTGCCTGACGACGATCCGGTCTTACTTCGATAGGTACCTGATAAGTAGCACCGCCGATACGTCTTGCCTTTACTTCGAGAACAGGCATGATGTTGTTCATTGCCTCTTCAAACACTTCAAGAGCAGGCTTGCCTGACTTTTCTTCTACTTTAGCAAATGCGCCGTATACAATCTTCTGTGCAACACCCTTCTTACCATCCAGCATTACGTTGTTGATCAGCTTGGTGACCACTTTGTTATTGTATAAAGGATCTGCTAATACGTCTCTTTTTTGAATATGTCCTTTACGTGGCACGGTTCTTCCCTCCTTAATAATGGTAACGCTTCGATCCGAAACGTTAGGTTAATTAAATCATCGGTACTCACAATTGTTTCCCTAGTGTTCGTGCGGTATATCTGTATTAAGACAGAATTCCAACACTCAAATAGTTCCGTTATGTGAATCCAGTTCAATCAGCTTTCACTGATTATTTAGAAGCCTTGGGTCTCTTCGCACCATACTTGGAACGAGCCTGCTTTCTGTTAGCAACACCTGCAGTATCAAGGGTACCTCTGATGATGTGGTATCTGGTACCGGGTAAATCCTTAACCCTGCCGCCTCTGATCAGTACAACGCTATGCTCCTGCAGGTTGTGACCTTCACCGGGAATGTAGCTGGTAACCTCGATTCCGTTGGAAAGACGTACTCTGGCGATCTTTCTCAGTGCAGAGTTAGGCTTCTTGGGAGTAGCAGTCTTAACAGCTGTGCAAACGCCTCTCTTCTGCGGAGAAGATGTGTCGATTGCTTTCTTGTGCAGAGAGTTGAAGCCCTTCTGCAGAGCAGGTGCTGTTGACTTCTTTTCGGTTGTCTGACGTCCTTTTCTTACTAACTGGTTAAATGTTGGCATTCTGTTTCACCTCTTTCTATTATGAAATATTTGTTTGTTTTTATGTGCAACACAAAAAGAAATGCATCTGCGTGCACACTAAGATAGTATAAGTGTTTGCAAATGCATTGTCAACATATTTTCTAAACTTTTGCTTTTCTTTTTACACCCCCTATCATATAATAAGTATAACATTTTGTCAAATAACGTGTGAAAGTGGGGACGCCTGTATGCAGGACCAAAAATTCATCAAAGTTTTCCGTACCGCCAAGATCATTCAGCTCTGTCTGCTCTTGGGAATGGAAGCGACATTCTTCATTGTTTTGACCTTAAATACCGATCTGGGCAGCCGGATTTATTCCAACAGGGCGCTCTTTGTCCTCTGCGCGGTTACATGGGCGCTGATGATTTTCAACCTCCTGTGCCTGCTCTTCGATTTCTATAAGCTGCGTTCCTTTGCTTCCGAGAGCCATGCTCTCACCAAGGCGGCTTATCTGGACAATCTGACCGGCATTCCCAACCGTCACAGTCTCGATACGGTATTCCGCACCTACACAACGCCCGAGTCTCTTTCCGGTCTGGGATGCGCCATGTATACCATCTCCAACATAAAAGAAGTCAACGAGACCTGCGGTCACCGCTCGGGCGACCAGATGATCCGTGATTTCTGCACCATGTTTGAGGAGGTTGGCGATTCCTTCGGCTTTGTTGGAAGAAACGGCGGCAACCAGTTTATCGCGCTTTTTGACGAGTGTGACCGTGCGACCATGGAGTGCTTTTCAGACATTCTGGATAAGCGCGTTTCCTTATATAATACGGAACATCAAACCACCCCCATCGTGCTGCGTCACGCTGAGACTCTGTGCAGTGAGGAGCCCATGCAGACATTCACGCAGCTTCTCGCCGTAACCCATGACCGGCTGATCAAAGAAGGCGTCTGATATATGAAGGAACCCAACATACAATATCTTGCCGGGCTTGTGATCCTTGCAAAGCAGGACGACAGCAACGCCTTTGCCGAGCTGTACGCCCTCACCTACAACAAGGTCTACAACTACGCCAGGCATTACCTGCGGGATGAATTTCTTGCGCAGGATGCGCTTCAGGAGGTCTACATCTCGGCACTGAAAAACTTAAAAAAGCTGAACGATCCCACCCTTTTTCTGGCGTGGCTCAACAGAATATCCTTTCATGTGTGCTATGATCTCAGCCAGAAGCAGGGGCACGGCAACACCGTGTTTGACCCGGAATTGCTGGAGGTTGTTCAGGATGAGCACCTGTACGCAAATCCTGAGTCCTCCTATCAGCAGAAGGACGATTACGAGCAGCTGCGAAGAGCCATGGAGAGCCTCCCCTTTCACGAAAAGCAGGTTCTGACCATGCGCTACTACAACAACATGAAGCTGGACGAGATCGCCGATGCCATGGGTATCCACCGAAGCAGCGTAAAACGTTACATTGCCTCCGGTGAAGCGCATCTGCGACAGCTTTTGAAAGGTTAGGAGGTGAGCCGCATGTTTTTTCGTAAAAAGAAAATATACCAGATGGATTTAAAACAGGCGGACTCCACCCTGCAGAGTGTTTTTGCCGCCTGTGAAAAAAGACCGAATATTGTGGGAATCGACAAGCTGCGCCTGCGCCGGCAGCTGAATACGCGGGTCTACAACCGCCTTTTGCTCCTCACCGCGCTGCTTTTACTTCTCACCTTCCTGTCACCCTTTGCCGTTGCACCGGTGACGGGACTGTTTGCCGGTCACAGTGCCGGTTCCGTAGAGCTTTTGTCGGACAGCGTGGCGGAAAACATACTGACCCTGACCTTCAGCGGACAGGGCATCCTGTTTGAGAACGCCTATCAGGAGCTGCCGGACGGCTCTGTGGAAGCGCCCGTCTCCTACGACAAAAAATCAAAGACCGTCTGCTTCCCCTACCATGCGGAGGCGGAGGTCAATATCTATATTCCTATCAAAGACAGTGCGGACTTCCACCTGGTCATAAGTCCCAAATAAGGTATGATGAAAAAGCGATTTTTAATATTTGCCTTAACTGCATACAGTCTTTGTCTGTCGTTCCTTGCGGGATGTCAGGGGAGTGAGGCGTCCCCGCCCGTTTCGGAATCACCGGCTCCTCCTGTGCAGACAGCAGCCCCCGATCTGCCGGGCGATACCCTGCCTTCCGGGGCAGCCTCCCCCGAGGCGACAAAACAGCCCGCTCCGACGGAGACAGCCATTCCGGACAGCAGTACCCCCATGTCGGAGACTGCCCTGCGGGATAACACCCCAGTCTGTCTGGTTCCCACGGCGGATCAGACTGCCGAGACGCACAACGATGCCGCTGCCATCGATTATTCGCATGCCGCGGACGGCTATATCATGGCACGCTACTTCGGAAGCTCCCCAAAGGTCAAGATGCAGATCAAGGGGCCGGATCATGTGACCTACACCTACAATCTGATCAGCAACGATTTTGTCGCATTCCCGCTGTCGGCAGGGGACGGCAGCTATGATGTCGCCATTTATGAGAACATTTCCGGGACCAGCTACCTGACCTGCCTTACAACGCAGATTTCCGTCACTCTCACCAGTGAGTTCGGGCCATACCTTTACCCCAACCAATACTGCAGCTTTTCCGCGGACAGCGAGACGGTGGCGAAGGCCTCCGAGCTTGCAAAGGGAGCTGCCTGCGATCTGGATGTGGTGTCCGCGGTCTACAATTACATCATCTCCTCCATCACCTACGATTACGACAAGGCATCGACCGTCCCCAGCGGTTATACCGCAGATGTGGACGAGATTCTGGAAAAGGGCACAGGCATCTGTCTGGATTACGCGGCAGTCATGACCAGCATGCTCCGCAGCCAGCGCATTCCCACCCGCCTTGAGGTCGGCTATGCCGGGGACGCCTATCATGCGTGGATCAGTACATACATCACCGACATCGGATGGGTGAACGGAATCGTGGAATTTGACGGCAAGAGCTGGGAACTGATGGATCCCACCTTTGCCGCCAGCAGCAGCGAAAAAGAATTGCGGAAGTTTATCGGCGACGGCAGCAACTACGTCGTGAAATATATGTATTGATAAAGGAGTATTACCTATGCGTCAAAAACGTTTATCCAATCAGGAAATCGCTTCCTTCTGCGGTCAGACCGCCATGCTGTTTCAGGCGGGTATCGCCCCCGTGGAGAGCATGCACATTCTGTTGAACGACAGCACCTCCGGGGAGGGACGGCAGATTATCGAAACCATTCTGAACACCTGCAGACAGGGCGAATCCTTCTCAAAGGCGCTTGCCTCCGCAGATGTGTTCCCGGACTATGTCCTGCGCATGATCGCCATCGGCGAGGAATCCGGCAATCTGGATGATGTCATGCAGTCCCTTGCAGACTACTACGAACGTGAGGACTCCATCTCGGACAGCATACGCAGTGCCGTCACCTACCCCTTTATCATGATCGGCATTATGATGCTGGTCATCTTCGTACTTCTGGGCAAGGTAATGCCCATCTTCAATCAGGTATTCATACAGCTCGGAAGTGAAATGAGCGGTCTGTCGGCATCCCTGTTAAGGTTGGGCAATTCCCTGAACCGCTATTCCCTTGTCATTCTGCTTATCCTGATTGTGCTGGTGCTTTTATATTTTCCTGCCACCAAGACCAAGGCAGGCAGAAGGCTGACCCGGAGATTCCTGTCCGCCTTCCCTCTTACCAGAGGCTTTTATGCCAAGCTTGCCGCCGCCCGCTTTGCGGGAGGCATGGCGCTCACCATCAGCAGCGGCATGGACACCTTCACCAGCCTTGATATGGTTTCCGAGCTTACCGAGCACAAGGGAATGCAGGAGAAAATAGCTGCCTGCAAAAAATCTATCGAGGACGGTGCAAACTTTTCGGAGGCACTGACCTCCTCCGGCATTTTCTCAAACCTTTATTCCCGCATGGTGGCGGTCGGCTTCAAGACCGGCTCCATCGACACGGTCATGCAGAAGATTGCCGACAACTACGATAAGGAAACGGAACAAAAGATCCGCTCCATCATCTCCATTCTGGAGCCCACGCTGGTCATCATCCTCTCCCTGATCGTTGGAATGGTTCTGATGTCCGTTATCTTCCCCCTGATGGGAATCATGTCCAGCATCGGCTGAGAATGGAGCGTTACATGAGTATTTACCGCAATCGATTTGAACGCAATACACGTATATCCCCGGCGCGGCTGCCGGTGCTTCTTTCCTTTGCTGCATTCGCGTGCCTGTTCTTTCTTTTTTTGAACGGCATCCGCTCCGTCTCCGCAACCACGCTTGAAAAGGAGCAGCAGAGTCTGGAGAATGCCCTGCAGCGCAGCATCACACAGTGCTACGCCGTGGAGGGCACCTACCCGCCCAGCCTTTCCTATCTTGAGGAGCACTATGGTCTTACCTACAACAAGGATCGCTTTTTTGTGGACTATCAGCCCATCGGCTCCAACATCATGCCGGACGTAACGGTACTGTCCAGAACAGGAGGCACCCGATGAAGCGAAGAACAGAAGAGCCCGGCAGACATATCGTTGACATTCTTTTCGTGCTTGCTCTTTTTGCCGTGTTTGCCGCCTCCGCGCTGATGCTTGTCATTATTGGCGCCAATGTGTACCAGCAGACCGTATCGGACATGGACACTCACTACGCGGAGCGGACTGCCTATGCCTATGTCTCGGAAAAGCTGCGCCAGAACGACACGGCGGACGCAGTCTCCATCGGACAGCTGGACGGCGTACCCGCACTGATCCTGACCGAAGAAATCAATGGGGAGTCTTTCTGTACTTACCTCTATTTATACGACGGCTATCTGAAGGAGCTCTTTGTGCGAAAGGATTCCTTTTCGGGTGACAATATCCTTACTGCCGGGCAAAACATCCTTCCGCTCTCCTCCTTTTCCGTAGAATATGCGGGCGACCGTCTGGTGAAGCTCTCCATGGACACGGGAAGCGGACATGTCATGACCCTTTACGCCGCACTTTACGCCGATTACTCATAAGGGAGATTTGAGCTATGAATGCATCAAAATCCGGCTCCTTTTTGATGGAGCTGATTCTTTCCATATTGTTCTTTTCCGTTGCCAGCGCTGTCTGCATACAGCTCTTTGCAAAGGCACATCTGCTGGATCAGAAAACCGGCTATCAGAATCAGGCGGTGATCTGGGCAGAAAATCTTGCCTCCCTCTGGCAGGCGGAAAACGGGGATCTCTCCATTGTGCGGGACACCCTCTGTGCCGATTATGCCGCCGCACCCGGCTCTGTGGTGCTGTCCGATTCCGGCAGTCTGCTCCTTGTCTACCTCGACAAAGACGGCATGCCCACCCCGGATGCAGAGCAGAGCGCTGCCTATGTGCAGCTTTCCAATAAAACAGAAGAAGCACAATCCCATATGCTGGCTGCCGGGCTGTGTTTCTACGCAGGGCAGGAGCCTTTCTATGAGATCACGCTTATACAGCATCTTCCGCTTGAAAGGGGGAATCTTGACCGATGAATACCGATAAACGACGTTTTAAAAAGATTTCCTTCGGAACCGGAACCGGTTCTGCCTCCATTCTCGTGATTTTTGTGATTCTCTGTCTGGTTTCCTTTGCCGCCCTGTCCATCGTCAGCGCAAATGCGGACTATAAGCTCAGCACAAAGGTATTGAACCGCACAACCGCATACTACGAGGCAGTCGGAAAAGCACAGTCGCTTCTGGCACAGTTGGATCAGACCCTCGCCGATGTCTTTTCGGAGTGTGAGGGGGAGGAGGCTTATTTCAATTCCGTCGGCAGAAGCAAATCCTTCGTGCTTCCCATCTCCGGCCTGCAATCCCTCGAGGTATCCGTCACCATCCTGTATCCCGTGTCGGATACAGATCATTTTTACCGCGTGGACGCCTTCCGCGTGGTCACCACCGGGGAGCTGGATTTCGATGATACCCTGAATCTGATGAAATAAAAAAAGTGACGAAAAAACCGCCGGAGCTGCTGCCCCGACGGTCTTTTTTATAATCTCTTATTCTTCTGTACTCTCTTCTGCGGTTTCTTCCACAGCTGCCTCTTCAGCAGTCTCCTCAAGTTCGGCATCCTGCGTCTCGATCATATCGTCTGCCTCGTCGGACAGATTGATCTCTGCATCCTCGTCGAAGTTGATCTCGTCAAATTCCTCGTTGAGCTTATCCGTACTCAGATGCGTATTGCGGTATCTCTTCATACCGGTACCTACCGGAATCAGCTTACCGATGATCACGTTCTCCTTCAGACCGATCAGGGGATCTACCTTACCCTTGATTGCAGCCTCCGTCAGAACCTTCGTGGTCTCCTGGAAGGATGCTGCAGACAGGAAGGAGTTGGTTGCCAGCGCTGCCTTGGTGATACCAAGCATCATCTGCTTTCCTTCTGCGGGCTCCTTGCCTTCTGCGATCAGCTGCTTGTTGATCTCCTCATATTCCAGTACGTCCACAGGCGTACCGGGCAGGAAATCCGTATCTCCGCTGTTCTCGATGCGAACCTTCTTAAGCATCTGACGAACAATGACCTCGATATGCTTATCGGCGATATCTACACCTTGCAGACGGTACACACGCTGTACCTCGCGGATCATGTAATCCTGTACGGCACGGATACCCTTGATCTTGAGCAGATCGTGAGGGTTCACGCTACCTTCTGTCAGCTCATCGCCGGCCTCCAGTACCTGTCCCTCCATCACCTTGATACGGGAACCGTAAGGAATCAGATATGCCTTGTTCTCTCCGGTCTCCTCATTGGTGATGATCACTTCACGCTTCTTCTTGGTATCGCGGATCTCTACCTTGCCGCCAAACTCTGCGATAATTGCAAGTCCCTTGGGCTTTCTTGCCTCGAACAACTCCTCTACACGGGGAAGACCCTGTGTAATATCGTCACCTGCCACACCACCTGTATGGAAGGTACGCATGGTAAGCTGGGTACCCGGCTCACCGATGGACTGTGCCGCAATAATGCCGACAGCCTCGCCGACCTGTACTGCCTCGCCGGTAGCCATGTTTGCGCCGTAGCACTTCGCGCAGATACCGTTCTGGCAACGGCAGGTAAGAATGGTACGGATCTTTACTTCCTCTATCGGCTCACCCTGCTCATTGACGCCAACGCTCAAGATCTTTGCAGCGCGGCTGGGCGTGATCATGTGGTTATGCTTTACAATTCTGTTGCCGTCTTTATCAAAAATGTCCTCGCAGGCAAAACGTCCCGTAATTCTGTCCTTCAGGCCTTCGATGGTTTCCTTGCCGTCCATGAATGCCTTTACATACATTCCGGGGATCTCGTCCTTGCCCTCAGAACAATCCATCTCTCTGATGGAAAGCTCCTGAGATACATCCACCATACGTCTGGTCAGATAACCGGAGTCGGCGGTACGAAGTGCGGTATCGGACAAACCTTTACGCGCACCGTGTGCGGACATGAAGTACTCCAGTACGTCAAGACCTTCACGGAAGTTTGACTTGATGGGCAGCTCGATGGTTCTACCTGTTGTATCTGCCATCAGACCACGCATACCGGCAAGCTGTTTGATCTGCTGATTGGAACCACGGGCACCGGAGTCAGCCATCATAAAGATGTTGTTGTACTTATCCAGTCCGCTGATCAGCTTATCGGTCAGCTCCTTATCCGTCTCGTTCCATGTCTCCACCACGGCACGGTATCTCTCCTCCTCCGTGATCAGACCACGTCTGAAGTTGGTGGAGATCTTGTCTACCGTTGCCTGTGCCTGTGCGAGCAGCTCCGGCTTTTCAGCGGGAACGGTCATGTCGGAAATGGAAACCGTCATTGCCGCACGGGTGGAATACTTGTAACCCATTGCTTTGATATAGTCAAGCACCTCTGCATTCTTGAATGCGCCGTGGGTGTTGATTACTTTTTCAAGGATCTGCTTCAATCCCTTCTTGTTTACCAGGAAGTCAACTTCCAGTTTCAGGAAGTTCTCGGGATCCGTTCTGTCCACAAATCCCAGATCCTGAGGCAGCACCTCATTGAACAGGAAGCGTCCCAGCGTGGACTCCACATTACCGGTCACCACTTCACCGTCCTCTTTCACCTTGGAAACCCTTACCTTGATGCGGGTCTGCAGGGTGATAACCTGATTCTCGTATGCAAGAATCGCCTCATTTACGCTCTTGAAGAACTTGCCTTCTCCCTTGGCTCCGGGTCTCTCCTGTGTCAGGTAGTAGATACCCAGTACCATATCCTGAGTGGGCACTGCAACGGGACCACCGTCGGAGGGCTTCAACAGGTTGTTGGGGGAGAGCAGCAGGAAACGGCACTCCGCCTGTGCTTCCACCGACAGAGGAAGATGCACTGCCATCTGGTCTCCGTCGAAGTCTGCGTTGAACGCGGTACATACAAGGGGATGCAGCTTGATTGCCTTACCCTCTACCAGAATGGGCTCAAACGCCTGAATACCCAGTCTGTGCAGGGTTGGTGCACGGTTCAGCATAACAGGATGCTCTTTGATGACTTCCTCCAGCACATCCCACACGCTGGTATCCAGTCTCTCCACCAGCTTCTTGGCATTCTTGATATTCTGGCTGATGCCTCTTGCCACCAACTCCTTCATCACGAAGGGCTTGAACAGCTCGATTGCCATCTCCTTAGGCAGACCGCACTGATAAATCTTAAGTTCAGGACCAACCACGATAACGGAACGTCCGGAATAGTCCACACGCTTACCCAACAGGTTCTGACGGAAACGTCCGGATTTACCCTTCAGCATGTCGGACAGGGACTTCAATGCTCTGTTGCCGGGGCCGGTAACCGGTCTGCCTCTTCTGCCGTTATCGATCAGGGCATCCACAGCCTCCTGCAGCATTCTCTTCTCGTTGCGCACGATAATATCCGGCGCGCCAAGCTCAAGCAGTCTCTTCAGACGGTTGTTTCTGTTGATGATCCTGCGGTACAGATCGTTCAGATCCGAGGTTGCGAAACGACCTCCGTCCAACTGTACCATGGGACGCAGATCGGGCGGGATAACCGGGATCACATCCATGATCATCCACTCCGGCTTGTTTCCGGATTCCCTGAAAGCCTCAACCACTTCCAGTCTCTTGATGATACGTGCGCGCTTCTGACCGGTGGATTCCTTCAATCCGGTCTTAAGCTCAGCCGCTTCCTTCTCCAGATCAATCGCCTGCAGAAGCTCTTTGATCGCCTCGGCACCCATACCCACACGGAATTTGTTTCCCCATGTCTCACGGGCGTCCTGATATTCCTTCTCGGAAAGAATCTGCTTATACTCAAGGTTGGACTCACCTGCATCCAGCACAATGTAAGACGCAAAGTAAAGCACCTTCTCCAGCACTCTGGGAGACAGATCCAGAATCAGTCCCATTCTGCTGGGGATTCCCTTAAAATACCAGATATGGGAAACCGGAGCCGCAAGTTCGATATGTCCCATACGCTCTCTGCGGACGCTTGCCTTGGTCACTTCCACGCCGCATCGGTCACAGACAACGCCTTTATAGCGGATCTTCTTATATTTACCGCAATGACATTCCCAGTCCTTGCTGGGTCCGAAAATTCTCTCACAGAACAGACCGTCACGCTCCGGCTTTAAGGTTCTGTAATTGATGGTTTCCGGTTTCAGCACCTCTCCTCTTGACCACTCGCGGATCTTCTCCGGAGAAGCCAGACCGATCTTGATGGCATCAAATGTCATGGGCTGATACACTTCATTTTTTGTTTCTGACATCTATGGCACTCCCTTCCATGTCTTAATCTATTTAGAACTCGTCATCTCCTGCAAGGTCATCCTCGTCGAAATCACCGCTGTAATCATCCTCTGCGGAAACCAGCTCGCCGTCCTCGTCAAATTCCTGCTGCTGATAACCCAGATCACCCAGAGAATCCTTCTCAAAGTCGTCGTAGTTCTTTCTGTCGCCCTCTATCTCGTAGCGGTAATCCGTGTCACCGTAATCAACGGTCTCCATGATCTCCACCTCAGTCTGATCCTCACGCAGTACGCGTACATCCAGACCAAGTGCCTGCAGCTCCTTCAACAATACCTTGAAGGACTCAGGAATGCCGGGCTCAGGAATGTTGTCGCCCTTAATGATCGCCTCGTATGTCTTCACACGGCCTACCACATCATCAGACTTCACGGTCAGAATCTCCTGCAGAGTGTAGGATGCGCCGTATGCCTCCAGCGCCCAAACCTCCATCTCACCGAAACGCTGTCCGCCGAACTGAGCTTTTCCGCCCAGAGGCTGCTGCGTTACGAGGGAGTACGGGCCGGTAGAACGCGCATGGATCTTATCGTCTACCAGATGGTGCAGTTTCAGATAATGCATGTGTCCGATGGTTACGGGGCCGTCAAAATACTCGCCGGTACGTCCGTCGCGCAGTCTGACTTTTCCGTCTCTTGAGATGGGCACGCCCTTCCAGAGCTTTCTGTGCCCCTTGTTCTCGGAGAGATACTGCATTACCTCGGGAAGCAATTCCTCGCCATGTCTGCTTGTAAAGGTATCGCCGCTCCACTCCTTGCCGTCCGCAGTGAGCGTCCTGCCCTTCGCCTTCCAATCAGCGGCCTCTTCCTCGTCAAACGGAAGATTTACATAATCGTTGGCAAGATCCAGCGTATCCATAATGTCTTTCTCGTTTGCACCGTCGAACACGGGCGTTGCAACGTTGAAGCCAAGTGCCTTTGCTGCCAGGGAAAGGTGAATCTCCAATACCTGTCCAATGTTCATACGGGAAGGCACGCCCAGAGGGTTCAGCACAATGTCAAGCGGGCGTCCGTTGGGCAGATAAGGCATATCCTCCACGGGAAGCACACGGGAAACAACACCCTTGTTACCGTGACGGCCCGCCATCTTATCGCCGACGGAGATCTTTCTCTTTTGTGCAATGTAAATGCGGACTGCCTGATTTACGCCGGGTGAAAGCTCATCGCTGTTCTCCCTTGTAAATACCTTTGCATCCACAACAATACCGTATTCGCCGTGAGGCACCTTCAGGGAGGTATCCCTCACCTCTCTTGCCTTCTCACCGAAAATTGCCCTGAGCAGGCGCTCCTCAGCGGTCAGCTCCGTCTCACCCTTCGGCGTTACTTTTCCTACCAGAATATCACCGGCACGCACCTCAGCACCGATACGCACGATACCTCTGTCATCCAGATCCTTCAGCGCATCATCACCGACGCCGGGAACATCCCTTGTGATCTCCTCGGGTCCGAGCTTCGTGTCACGGGCCTCTGCCTCGTACTCCTCAATGTGTACGGAGGTATATACATCATCCTGAACCAGTCTCTCGGAAAGCAGAACTGCATCCTCGTAGTTGTAACCTTCCCAGGTCATAAATCCGATCAGCGGGTTCTTGCCCAGTGCAAGCTCTCCCTCTGAGGTGGAGGGACCGTCCGCCAGAACCTGACCCTCTGCAACATGGTCGCCCTTGAACACGATGGGCTTCTGGTTGTAGCAGTTGGACTGGTTGCTTCTTGTAAACTTGGTAAGGTGGAACTCTTCCTTCTCCCCATCATCATAGGTCAGCTTGATCAGATTGGAAGAAACATAATCAACCGTACCGGCCTTTCTTGCCAGCACGCATACGCCGGAGTCAACCGCAACCTTGGTCTCCATACCGGTTCCCACCACAGGCGCCTCCGTCATCAGAAGAGGCACTGCCTGACGCTGCATGTTGGAACCCATCAGCGCACGGTTTGCATCGTCGTTCTCAAGGAAGGGAATCAGTGCCGTTGCCACTGAGAACACCATCTTGGGCGATACGTCCATGTAATCGAACATCGCCTTGGGATACTCCTGCGTCTCCTCACGGTAACGACCGGAAACGGAATTTCTCACGAAATGTCCCTCCGCATCCAACGCTTCGTTCGCCTGTGCTACATGGTAGTTGTCTTCCTCGTCCGCTGTCATGTATACAACGTCCTCGGTAACGCGGGGATTTGTCGGGTCTGTCTTGTCGATCTTGCGGTAAGGAGCCTCCACAAATCCATATTCATTGATTCTTGCATAGCTTGCAAGAGAGTTGATCAAACCGATGTTGGGACCTTCGGGGGTCTCAATGGGACACATTCTTCCGTAATGGGAGTAATGTACGTCACGCACCTCGAATCCGGCACGATCTCTGGAAAGACCGCCGGGACCCAATGCGGAAAGACGTCTCTTGTGGGTCAGCTCACCCAGCGGGTTGTTCTGATCCATAAACTGGGACAGCTGGGAAGATCCGAAGAATTCCTTCACCGCCGCAGTTACAGGCTTGATGTTGATCAGCGCCTGCGGGGAAATCTCCTCAGCGTCATGTGTGGTCATTCTCTCTCTGACCACTCTCTCCATTCTGGAAAGACCGATGCGGTACTGGTTCTGCAAAAGCTCACCCACCGCACGGATACGTCTGTTGCCCAGATGATCGATATCATCATCATTTCCCAGCCCGTACTCCAGATGCATATTATAATTGATGGAAGCGAAAATATCCTCTCTCGTAATGTGCTTCGGAACCAGCTCATGCACATTCTTCCTGATTGCCTCTGCAAGCGCCTCGGGATCCTCGGAGAACTCCTCCAGAATCTGTGCCAGAACAGGATAGTAAACCAGCTCCGTCACACCCAGCTCTCTGGGGTTGCAGTCCACGAAATGGCGAAGGTCTACCATCATATTGGAAAGAACCTTCACATTTTTCTCCTCGGTCTGGACATACACAAAAGGAACTGCTGCGTTCTGGATCTCATCAGCCAGCTCTGCGGTCAGCTTGGTACCTGCCGCTGCAAGCACCTCTCCTGTGGACGGATCCACGGCGTCCGCAGCCAGAATCTGATGGCGTACACGATTGCGCAGCGCCAGTTTCTTGTTGAATTTATATCTGCCGACTTTAGCCAAATCATATCTTCTGGGGTCGAAGAACATGGCATTGATCAGGCTTTCCGCACTCTCCACGCTCAGAGGCTCACCGGGACGGATCTTTTTGTATAACTCTAACAGACCCTCCTGATAATTCTCAGCAGTGTCCTTGGAAAAGCTTGCCTCGATCTTGGGCTCATCGCCAAACAGCTCCCTGATCTCATCGTTGGTTCCGATGCCGAGCGCACGGATCAACACCGTAATGGGAACCTTTCTGGTTCTGTCCACGCGCACATAGAACACATCGTTGGAGTCCGTCTCGTACTCCAGCCATGCGCCACGATTGGGAATTACGGTACAGGAAAACAGCTTTTTACCGATCTTATCATGTCCGATCGCATAATAGATGCCGGGGGAACGAACCAACTGGCTGACGATTACACGCTCTGCACCGTTAATCACGAAAGTACCCGTAGCCGTCATCAAAGGCAGGTCGCCCATGAAGATCTCATGCTCGCTGATCTCCTCTTTTTCCTTGTTGTAAAGACGAACCTTCACCTTCAGGGGAGCTGCGTATGTGGCATCCCTCTCCTTGCATTCCTCAATAGAATACTTCACATCGTCTTCACACAATTCAAAGTCCACAAATTCCAGGCTCAAGGAGCCGCTGTAATCTGCAATCGGAGAGATGTCGTCGAATACCTCTTTCAGACCTTCCTTCAGAAACCACTGATAAGAATCCTTCTGGACCTCGATCAGATTGGGCATCTCCAAAACCTCTTTTTGTCGTGAATAACTCATACGTTTGTTCTTGCCTGCGGCAATAGGACGTATTCTGTTCTTTTCCATTGACATTTCACCCCGTTCTTATATGATATTGACCCTATTATATCGGTGTTTTCATACTCAAATAGACATAACACACCACAATAGTGCATCATCCATATTACTACAAATTGGAAGCACCGTCAAGATTTTTTTGAGTAAAAGCAAAAACGCTGTAAGACTCCCGCGAATGCAGGACGCCCTACAACGTCTTGTTTTTGAATCAATCTGTCTGCACGGATTACTTCAGGGTAACCTTTGCGCCAACCTCTTCCAGCTTCTTCTTGATGTCCTCGGACTCTTCCTTGGAAGCACCTTCCTTTACCATCTTAGGAGCGCCGTCAACAAGATCCTTAGCTTCCTTCAGGCCAAGACCGGTGATCTCACGGACAACCTTGATAACCTTAACCTTCTCAGCGCCAACCTCGGTCAGCTCTACGTTGAACTCGGTCTTCTCTTCCTCTGCAGCACCTGCGCCTGCACCTGCTGCTGCAACAACAACGCCTGCTGCTGCGGAAACACCGAACTCCTCTTCACATGCTTTTACTAAATCGTTCAATTCCAATACTGTCAACTCTTTGATTGCGTCAATCAGTTCCTGAGCTGTTAACTTAGCCATTTTTATTACCTCCGTTATTTGATAGTTGATAAATGTTCTTTGTTATCTGTTACCTGAATTATTCCTCTGTTGCGGGTGCCTCTTCTGCAGGGGCTTCCTCAGCTGCTGCAGGTGCTTCGCATGCGGAAGCGCCGCCTTTTTCTGCGAGCTGATTCATAACACGGGCAAAATTGGTGATCGGGGACTGCAGACTTCCAAGCAGCTTGGAAATAAGCTCGTCTCTGGAAGGAATGCTTGCGATGTTCGCAATGCCAGCCGCATCGTATACAGTACCTTCTACAACGCCGCCCTTGATCTCCAGCTTGTCAGCGGTCTTTGCAAAGTTTGCAAGGATTCTTGCGGGTGCGGTAGCATCCGTAGTGGAAACTGCCATTGCGCTGGGGCCTTCCAGATACCGGGAGAGACCTTCAAGCTCTGTTCCCTTGAACGCAAAGTTCATCATGGTATTCTTGTAAACCTTGTAAGTCACGCCTGCCTCGCGCAATGCGCGGCGGAGCTGTGTATCCTGCTCTACAGTAAGACCTCTGTGGTCAACCAGAACGACGGACTGTGCGCCCTGAATGCGTTCGGAAATCTCCTGTACAACAGGCTGTTTCAATTCAACCTTTGCCATTTCTCTTTACCTCCTTTTAGATTTATGGGATTTCTCCCTGCCGATAAGGAGTATGTTCTTAAATAAGAAAATGCCTTCCTGAAGACAGGAAGGCATAGAAGTCTTAACGAAAAACCCTTTCCTCGGTAGGTGCTCTGCTTACCCCGTACATGGGACCTACTGTCTTCGGCAGTTATCAGAATACCACAGGCTTTTCAGCCTGTCAAGTACCCTTATTGATTTTAGTATTTGGCAACGCTTACTCTCACGCCCGGGCCCATGGTGGTGGTCAGGGTAATGCTCTTCAGATACTGTCCCTTCAGTGCTGACGGCTTCGCCTTTACAATTGCATCCATCAGAGCGTTGAAGTTCTGGGAGAGCTGCTCATCTGTGAAGGAAGCCTTTCCTACCGGAACATGAATGATGTTTGCCTTGTCAAGTCTGTACTCGATCTTACCGGCTTTGATATCATTCACTGCCTTTGTAACATCCATGGTTACGGTGCCAGCCTTAGGGTTGGGCATCAGTCCCTTAGGTCCGAGTACCTTACCGAGACGTCCCACAACGCCCATCATGTCAGGGGTTGCAACTACAACATCAAAGTCAAGCCAGCCTTCATTCTGGATCTTCGGAATCAGCTCCTCGCCGCCTACGAAGTCAGCGCCTGCTGCCTCTGCCTCTGCTACCTTGTCTCCCTTTGCGAATACCAGAACCTTAACGGTCTTACCGGTTCCGTTGGGAAGCACTACGGCGCCACGGATCTGCTGCTCGGCATGACGTCCGTCGCAGCCTGTTCTGATGTGAACCTCTACGGTCTCATCGAATTTTGCGGTTGCAGTCTTCTTTACCAGAGCCACTGCGTCAGCAGCTTCATATAAGGTTGCGCGATCTACCAGCTTGGCAGCTTCGCTATATTTCTTACCATGCTTCATATTATAATCCTCCTATGGTTCTAACGACATTTCTGTCTCCCAATCTGTTTACAATTAGTCTTCTACTACAATACCCATGCTTCTTGCGGTTCCGGCGATCATGCTCATGGCAGCCTCAAGACTTGCGGCATTCAGATCCGGCATCTTCAGTTCTGCGATCTCCTGAACCTTTGCCTTGGAAATGGTAGCTACCTTGGTCTTGTTGGGAACGCCCGAACCGGACTTGATGTTGCATGCCTTCTTCAACAGTACTGCAGCAGGCGGAGTCTTCGTAATGAAGCTAAAGCTTCTGTCTGCATATACGGTAATTACAACAGGGATGATCACATCACCCTTATCTGCTGTTCTTGCGTTGAACTGCTTTGTAAATTCAACGATGTTCACGCCATGCTGTCCAAGTGCAGGACCAACAGGCGGAGCCGGTGTTGCCTTGCCGGCAGGAATCTGTAACTTGATGTATCCTTCTACTTTCTTTGCCATAACGGCACCTCCTATAATGTGGTAATCTGGCGTACCATACGGTACTCCCACGGTGCGTTCCGACCGGAACACACTTGTTGCTGCTATATTATCCGCCGGAATCCGCAGGCTCACGCCCTTGGCCCACCGGAAAATACCTGAACTAATTGAGCTTTCTTACCTCTGCAAAGCTGATCTCCACAGGCGTCTCCCTGCCGAACAGCTCCACATTGATGGTAGCGGTCTGCTTACCGTAATCCAGCTTCTGTACGATACCCACGGTATCCTTCCATACTCCGGCAACAACCGCAATGCTGTCGCCCTCGCCAAAGTCGATGGAAACATTCTCCATCTTGATTCCGAGAGGCTTCATCTCTGCCTCCGTGAGCGGCACCGGCTTGCTTCCCGGTCCGACAAACCCTGTCACGCCGCGCGTGTTGCGGACAACGTACCAGGTATCATCGTTCATCACCATATTGATCAGAACATAGCCCGGGAACATCTTTTTCTGAACCGTCTTCCTGGCGCCGTTCTTAATCTCCACAACATCCTGCATCGGAACTCTCACTTCAAGAATCTCTTCCGCAAGGTGCTTGTTGTTTTCGATCGTCTTCTCAATATTGGCTTTGACTTTGTTCTCATATCCGGAGTATGTATGCACTACATACCAATTTGCCTCTGCCATACAATCACCCTCGCCTTATAATGATGTCAAGAAGTTCACGCCATACTTAGCCACATAATCGATCATGGCGATCACAACTCCCAGGACTACTGAAATTGCAACGACTGCAACGGACTGTTTGAACATGGTCTCCTTATCCGGCCAAGTGATCTTCTTGCACTCGATCCGAACATTTTTGAAGAAGCCCTGCTTTTTTGTCTTTTCTGCTGAATCTGCCATTCCCTCTCCTTCCGGGCCAGTTATTACTTGGTCTCTTTGTGAATTGTATGAGTCTTGCAGAATCTACAATATTTCTTGGTTTCCATTCTGTCAGGATGTGTCTTCTTATCCTTCGTAGTATTGTAATTACGCTGCTTGCATTCTGTACATGCCAATGTAATCTTTGTACGCATCTTTCCACCTCCACGCGCTTTCTATTCTTTTCGTGTGCATAATTTTATGCATAAAAAAAAGACCTAAATCTCATCTCGCTTAGCTACTATAACACAGGTTCCGGCACTCCGTCAATGCTTTTCTTGTTTTTTTACAGTTTTTGCCTTAAATCTATTGCTCTTGCGTTTTTTCGGTGCTACAATGTTCTTATATAAATAGGTTTTTATGCCGATACCCTTAACAGAAATCATCCGATCGGATGCTAAACGGATTTTAGCACGGATGGCTGCTTATTTCAAGGAAGAAAGGAGGGGTCTCTTTGAGCAATGCTATTTTGACAAATGTCTACAATCATTATCTCACCGCGTATGCGCCCAAAAGCACCACGCAGTACGATACGCATAAAAAGAGTGAGCTTCGGAGCATCTACAATTCCATTGTCAAATTGAATAAGGAATCCCCCTGGTATCTTGAAACTACCAGCCGTTCGGCTCAGGAATACGCAGTGAACTTAAAGGAGAGTGCAAGGCTCTTTCACAATACCGTCGCCTCTCTGGGCGGTCTTGACGACAGTCAGGCGCTGGCAAAGAAGGCTGCTTACTCCTCCGATTCCGGTGTGATCGCCGCGACCTTTGTGGGCAATACCGGTGACGACAGCCCCGTTCCCACGCTCAAGATGCAGGTGAACAGTCTGGCTACCTCTCAGGAAAACATGGGTACCTATCTTGCTGACGGCACGGTGGGACTGGCTCCCGATACCTATTCCTTTGATGTGTCCATCAATGACTTAAACTATGAATTTCAATTCAATATCAACGAAAATGATACCAACAAGGACGTACAGCAGCGCCTTGTGCGTCTGATCAACAATGCCGACATCGGGATTCAGTCACGGTTGGATGAGGGCAATGCCCGCAGCTCCATCCGGCTGTTCTCCCAGAACACCGGGCTTCCCGAAGGAAAGAGCGAGATCTTCCGCATCACGGACGACCGCACCAGCAAGGCCTCCGGGGCTGTGGAGTATTTTGGTCTGGACTACATTTCCAGACAGCCTGCGAACTCTTCCTTCCTATTAAATGGGGAAGAACGCAGCACTTCCTCCAACACGTTCACCATCGGCAAAATGTACGAAATCGAATTGAAGGCGGTGAGTGCTCCCGATACGGAGGTCACCATCGGACTCAAGACGGACACTGAGTCCCTGACGGACAATGTCAGCGCTCTGATTGGCAGCTACAACACCTTCATCAGCACTGCATCCTCCTACCAGAGCAGCGAACGGCTGAGCGGAAGGCTCGTCCGGGAAATGAGCCGCATCGCCGCCCATTATCAAAGCTCCATGGAAAGCATGGGAATCCGGCTCGGCTCGGACAACACGCTCTCCATTGATGAGGCGTTGTTGAAAGAGTCCGCCTCCTCTTCCGACGGCTCTTTCTCGTACGACACACTGAAGGACTTTGCTTCCTCGCTGATCCGGAAGACCAATCAGGTCTCCCTTGACCCGATGAATTATGTCAGCCGTACCATCGTGGCATACAAAAATCCGGGACATAATTTTGCAAGCCCCTACGTCACAAGCGCATACAGCGGTATGATGTTCAACAGCTACTGCTAAGTTACTGCAGTAGCTGTTTTTTTGCCTCCCGATATTGCACCTGCGTTACCCCAAGCATGCTGCAGGCCTGTTCCAGCGAGCAGGAAACATTCTTCATCAGGTTTTCAATCCCGGTGACAAGCTGTCCCGCCCTTCCTTTTGCAATCCCTTTTTCCACACCTTTTCTTGTATACTGGTCAAACAGTTCGCACATGGTAACCTCATCCTCCTCCCTGATACACATTTCTTCCAGCATATGCTCCGTATCGCTCACATTGCTCTCGCCGTCCAGCACCCGGATCATCTTGATCAGGGCAGCCTTATGCACAATTTTGCGATCCGATCTGTAGGCTGCTCCCTCCGCAAGGTAGTCCACCACGATGCGCATATCGCTTTTAAACAGACAGCGGACGCTTTCCGGCAGATGGTGCATCTTTTCTCCGTTCTCACAAAGCAGAAAAGGAGAAATCCGCATTCCCGTTTCCGCCCTTTTTCATTGAATCATCGGCGATTTGCCGGGAAATGCACTCAAAGAGGCGGGTCAGAATTGACCCTCTGTGCATGACATGTGATTCCTTTGATATAAAAATTGTAGCATAAAAGCGCCGGCAACGCAAGTGCTTTTATGCTACAATTATAAACGATATTTCGTTAATTGTCTTTTTCCGCCTCAGCCATGTCCAGTGCTGCGGCGATCACCTTGTCCATGTCATAATAGCGGTACTGCCCGAGACGCCCGCCAAACAGTACGTTCTTTTCCTTGTCCGCCAGCTCCCGATACCGGAGATACAACGCGTTGTTCCTCTCATCATTGACCGGGTAGTAGGGCTCGTCCCCTCGTTTCCACTCTGCCGGATATTCTCTGGTTATGATGGTGTCCGGCTGACTGCCAAACTCAAAGTGCTTATGCTCTATGATGCGGGTGTAGGGAACCTCCCGCTCCGTGTAGTTGACTACCGCATTCCCCTGATAATTGTCACAGCGCTCCAGATACTCCTCCTCAAACCGAAGAGAACGATACTGCAGTTCGCCCAGACAATAGTCAAAGTATTCGTCTATCATGCCGGTGTAGAGAACCTTTGCAAAACGATCGGGAGAGCCCGCCGCCTCATTGCGCGCCATAAACTCCTTGTAGGAGATGCCAAGCTTCACCGGAATGCCCTGAAGCAGCTTTTCCACAATCTGCGTGTAACCACCCTTGGGAATTCCCTGATAAGGATCCGTAAAGTAATTGTTGTCATACACAAAACGGAGCGGAAGTCTCTTGATAATAAATGCCGGCAGATCCTTGCAGTCTCTGCCCCACTGCTTCTCCGTATAGCCCTTTATCAGCTTTTCATAGACATCCGTTCCGACAAGCGACAGCGCCTGCTCCTCCAGATTGCGCGGCTCCTCTATGTGGAGGCTCTCGATCTGGGAGCGGATCTTTTCCTTTGCCTGCGCGGGTGTACGGATCCCCCACATCTTGCTGAAGGTGTTCATATTAAAGGGCAGATTATACAATTCATCCCGATAAACCGCCACCGGGGAATTGATATAGTGGTTAAATTCCGCAAACTGCTGCACATACTCCCACACCCGCCTGTCGGATGTGTGAAAAATATGGGCGCCGTACCGGTGAACCCTGATTCCCGCCTTCTCCTCCGTATAAATATTACCCGCCACAGACTCTCTCTTATCAATGACGAGGCAGCTCTTTCCCTGTTTTTTTACTTCATGGGAAAAAACTGCCCCGAAAAGTCCGGCTCCGACTACCAAATAATCATAGTCCATGCTTCCCCTCCATGCCGAAACATTACAAATTCACTTTGCTGTACTTATTTCGTCTTTCTTGATTTGGACTTGTACTTGTCAATCTGGACAAAATCGTCCATCAGCTCCAGAATCTTATCCCTGCCGTTCTGGTTGAGCTTTACATAATACTGCATTACCCTGTTTTCCAGAAGCTGCGCTCCGAGAGAGGTATCTCTCTCAAGGGAGCTGAAATCGACCGGGTTCAGGCTCAGCTTGTCACACATCCTGATCACGGTACCGTAAGCCATACCGTCAATTCCGCGCTCCAGCGCCGTAACCAAGGTGCTGTACGGAATCCCCATCTCCAATGCAAACTGTCTAACACTTCTATACTGTCTCAAAATTTCTTTTTTCAAAATTTCTGCTTTTGTCATCACAACAGCCTCCTTAATTTTTGTATAACCACAGTTTACGTTATATCGTCTTTTTTTTCAAGTGAGCTATTGGAAATTCATCAAAAATTAAGGTTTTGTTTATAATTGCCTTATATCTGTCCGCGGAAGTAAGCTCCCGTCTCCGCAAGCAGCTTCAATACCGCCGGGTGCAGCTCTCTCGGAAAGCCCTGCATACATCGGAATGTCTCAAAGTTGAGCACGCCCTTGTAGCCGATCTGTCTGAGACCGCGCAAGAAACCGTCCCAATCCGTACTCAATCCGTTCCACCCTCTCATAAAGGTATAGGGCATGGTGTGCAGATCACTGACGCCGTCATTGTCGTGGATATGCAGTATTTTCAGGCGGTCTCCCAGCGTGAGCACGGTCTGGTACAGATTTTTCCCCAGAATATTGGCGTGCCCCACATCCAGGCAGAAACCGAATTGTTCCTTTCCGGCATATCCGTTCAGTTCGTCGATCCAGTCGGCAGCCTCCCTGAAATCCGAGCAGCAGCCCTCCATCAGGTGGCTTCTCTGATCCACAAACATATTTTCCAGACAGATCACCACCTTGTTCTTCTCGGCAACCGGAATCAGCCGGCGGTACATCTCCATATTAACGTCATGCTCATCCTCCCTGCTGTACGCATACGCCAGCGTGACCGGATGCACGACAATGTACTTTCCTCCCATCCTGCCGCAAAGCTCGATGGCATTTGCGGTAATCCGGAACATTTTTTCATTCACGGCTTCCTTGCCCGGCTGAACCATGGGAAAAGGCGCATGCATCTGCTCAAATGTCAGCCCGTACCGTTCCGCCAGCTTTACATGCGGGGCAAAATCCTGCCAGATCTCCTCCATGGGTCTGTCGAACAGATCCCCCAGCTCCTCCTCTTTCCCCGACTGCACCAGACCGCAGGACAAATACTCGTCAAAATTAAAGTCCACACAGTCAAAGCCTGCCTCCTTTATCATCCGGTAGCCCTGCTCCGGCTCCTTTGGGTCAATCGTCCCACAGGACTGTACTCCGAGTTTGTTCATGTTTTCCTCCCGCTCCTGAATTTTCTGCCAAAAAAAGGGATCGGCTTACGCCAATCCCTCTTTTCTCAACACAAAGAGTTTCGTACTCTTACAAGCATTACTGTAACAGAGACAGAACACCCTGGTTAGCCTGGTTAGACTGAGCCAGCATAGCCTGACCTGCCTGAGCCAGAATGTTGTTGTTGGAGTACTTAACCATCTCAGTAGCCATATCGGTATCACGGATCTGGCTCTCTGCGCTGGTGGTATTCTCCACAACGTTGTCAAGGTTGCTAATGGTGTGCTCCAGTCTGTTCTGAACGGCACCAAGTGCGGAACGCTGGGTGGAAACCTTCTGGATTGCCTCCTTGATGGTCTCGATTGCATTCTTCGCGTTGGTATCGTCTGCTCCATCAACCTTCAGACCACTTACTCCCAAAATCTTTGCACTCATTGCCTGAATATCAACAGAAATCTGATTGTTGTCTGTGGCATCAGCACCCACATGAAGTTTCAACTTCAAGGAGCCAGTGGACTGCTTCTTAGAATAATCCACCAATGCATCTACATCCTTCTGCTCTGCTACTCGTCCATTCAGGTACAAGCCTGCATCAGACTTCAAAGTGCCATCCTCATTGATGTACTTATAGAGACCATTTGCAGCAATCTCATTTCCATCTTTGTCGGTGAACTGGGCAAGACTCTTCGCATAACTAGGCTCAACAGCCTTATCGGTATCATATTTTGCAGTCTTAACATCCTTGTAATACTTAGCCTTGTCTGTATCTGCAATAATATTTCCTTTCTTTACAAGATTGCCCTTTTCATCATAAACATCCTGTTGTAATTCATAGCCGTCTTTGGTAGTGGGATCAGCAGTCAATGCCTCTGCCTTTGCTACCTTTCCATCCGCAGTGAACGTTATGTTATAATAATCGCCAGCGGTTCCAGAGTACTTAGCACCTTTCTCTACCAACGTGAAGTCACCTGTAGTAGCATCTTTTGTGTAAAGATCATCCTGATCAATCATCTTCACTGTGGTTGCTCCAAAATAGGTAGTTTCTTCAGCAGTAGTAATAGCCGTGCCAACCTTGCTTCCGTCTGCATTCTCAAAATACTTATAGTTTGTGTCAACAGCATCCTTATAAGTACCTTTCTTCAGAGTCTCCACCTGACCGTCTTTCAGATAATACAAATCTTTGCTGGTTACCTCTGCTTCCTTGTACTGGAAATCTGTTGCCGCAGTTCCATTCTTATCGCCCTTCAGCAGATAAGTCTCGTTGAACTTGGTGGTCTCAGCAACACGGTCAATCTCAGTGGTCAGCTGGTCAATCTCATCCTGAATGTAGCTTCTGTCATCTTCAGACTGTGTGCCGTTTGCTGCCTTAACTGCCAGCTCGTTCATTCTCTGAAGCATATCCTGTACTTCATTCAGAGCACCTTCAGCGGTCTGTACTGCGGAGATACCATCCTGTGCGTTAGAGGAAGCCTGTGTCAGACCTCTGATCTGCTTACGCATCTTCTCACTGATGGAAAGTCCTGCCGCATCATCTGCTGCACGGTTAATCTTGTAGCCGGAAGAAAGCTTCTCGGTTGACTTTGCCTGAGATGTGGTTGTAAGTCCTAACATTCTGTTAGAGTTCATTGCTGTAAGATTGTGTTGTACTACCATAGTTTATTCCTCCTTGAATATGTCGCCGCTTCCCTGCGGCCATAATAGTTTGCGGTGGCAATGTCCGTTTCAAGTTCGCACATCTCTTCACTTCCACTGCCCTGTCCCCATTCCTTCCGGCGTGCGAAACCTTCCGTCCCGGGAATTCAAAAAGCATTTTTCCTCTTTGCTTTTCTTGTAATGTATATCGGAGCGTTTCTGAGAAACTTTAGAAGTTATTTCATTTTTTTCCAAATATTTTTGTTCTATTTCTTTTGATCCATATACTGGGGTTCCACCACATGGGAATTGTTCATGTTACGATAATAGTCCATCGCCACGCTCATGGAGCGCTTTCCCCTGCCGATGTCCTGACGCTCACGGTAGAACGCTCTCTCCACCGCCATTCTGTTACGGTTCTCCTGCGCCTGGATCGACACGCTCTTATCCATGACAGCGGTGATCAGCCTCCGGGTCTCGGCAATCCAGACCGCATACTGCTCCTTTTTTCCCTGCAGTTCTTCACGCACTCTCTCGTACAGCAGTTCAAAGCCCTCGTCCAGCTTATTGAGCTGATCGATGCAGACGTCCTTATCGTCCACAGCCTGATCAAATTTATCGTAATCCACAGGGTTTGCCGCAAGAATCTCTCCCTGCAGCCTGCAAAGTCTGTCGATCTCATCCAGAATCCCGATCTTTTTTTTCAGGCTGTCCTGCAATATATTCAGGTATTGTCCGTTCATACTTTACCTTTCTCCCGATTGATGCGCATGACTTCCTTCCAGGTATCCCTCATGGAGCGAAGATGTGTGCAGACCTCCTCCATGATCTCCTTGTCCTTGTGAACATCCGCCTGCACCAGTCTTTCAGCGAGATAAGCGTACACACGCTCGAAATCCTGTGCAACCGGATAGTTCATGTCCAGTGTGATGCGGAAATGGTCAATAATCTTCTGAGCCTTCACAATATTAATGTGTGCTTTCTCGACGTTCTTCTCATCGATCGCCATGATCGCCATATTGCCGAATTTGATTGCACCCTCGTAAAGCATCAGTGTCAGCTCCGCAGGGGAGGCCGTCAGAATTTTACTGTTATTATACTGCGCATATGCACTTGGCAATGCCATATCATGAACCTCCTAACAGGCTGGTAATCGCGCTGGCGTTAGACTGCATCTTCGCCATGGCAGTCTCCATTGCGGAAAACTTCTTGTACCACTTGTCCTCATAATCCTGCAGCTTCTGCTCCAGATCTGCAATCTTCTTGGTGTAGTCGTCATAATCGGACTTCATCTTAATGTCGTCATACACCGTATTGGAGCTGCTGTATCCGGCAACACGCTTCATCAGGTCGCCTGTCTTGGAATACAGGCTTCTGGACAGCTGCGTAAAGAAATCCATTACCGCGTCCGGGTCGGAAGTGATGGCTGCCATCAGGTCATTGGTCTTGTTGCCCACAACCTCGTCATCTTCATCACCGTTGATGTGATAAGCGTTTCTCTCGTTTTCCTCTGCCTCAAAGTAGCTTAAGGTGTCAATGCCGAAGCTGGACAGATACATGGTCTTGCCGTTCACGGTAAAGCCGGAGGACATAATCTGTTTGAATGCGGAGGACACGGTACTCAGTGTGGAGTCTCTGCGAAGAAGGGATTCCTTGATCTTGGTCTCCCACTTCTCCACCTCTTTCTCACTCATGGCATCCTTCTCTTCGTCCGTCAGAGGCTCGTATCCCTTTGCGGCATCTGCATTGTACAGCTTATCCATCTCGTTGATCAGCTCGCTGTACTCCTTGATGAACTTCTTGACCATGTCATAAATGCCGCTGGTATCGTCCTGCGTGGTCAGCGTAACGGTCTCGTTTCCCGTCTCCGCATTGCAGGTGATGGTCAGTCCGTTGATCTCAAAGGTATTGGAGGAGCCTTCAAACTTTGCTTTGTTCAGGTAGATGATCGCGTCCTGTCCGGGAACCTTTGTAGCGTCCGCACTGCCCTTTCTGTTCGTGTCGGCAATCACCGCCTCGGCTCTGGCGATCCTGTCGTCCAGCCAGTCCGTCACCTCTCCGGTCAGCTTGTCGCTTGCGCTGCCGTCCTCGTTCAGATAGCTCTCTACATCAGAAAGTTCCGTCTTTGCCTCATTTAACTGATCCCGCAGTGCCTGATAGCTCTCAACGCTGTCCAGCTTCTTCTGCAGGCTCTCAAGCCGGGTCTTTTCATCGTCGGTCAGATCATCCTTTTCCTTCAAGGCTTTGATATCTGCCCGCAGGGCATCCAGCGCACCGTCCGTATTGTTCACGAGCCGGTCGAAATCATCTCCCTCATAGGCGTTCTTAATCTCTTCCTGCCTTGCCTCGAGGGTATCTATTGTTCCGTTTAAGGATTTCTGTCTGGTAATATAAGTCTGCAATCTGGAAGCAAGCTCTGCGTCCAATGCTTTCTGATAGGCATCCGCATCCTTGCGCAGTGCCGCATCCTTCTCATACTTCGCCATCACGGCGTCGTCGTAAACCAGAATGCCCAGCTTATCCAGCGCGTTGGTGCCGCCGTCGTTGACTGCGGTAATGGCAAAATCTGCCTCTGCTCCGCTGGCGGACGCACCGATAAACAGGCGCTGTGTCTTGCTGTCAAAGTTTGCCTTGATGCCTGCATCGGTCAGTTTGGTTGTCAGCTCCGAGAGCGTCATAGACTCTGTAATTTCAATCCGGGTCGTCTCACCCTTGGTAGTCACCTCAATCTTGCTGCCCGCCTCGATTCCCATATCGGTCAGCCTGGTCGCCATCGTGCAGGGATCGCCGTCTGCCTTGGAAACCGCTGCGCCCGTCAGATAACCGGACTGTGCAAGCTGCTCCACCCTCAGCGTCTGCACGCTGTTCATTGCCGTATCCTCAGTCAGGATCGTGGCGACGGAGCTGTTGGAAATCTTGGTAACCTTCTTTGCGTAAGAGCCCTGGTAACGGAGCGTGGAAAGCGTACCGTTATAGAGCTTCTTGATCTTATTGTTCAGCTCTTTCCATGCATCCTGCTTCCACTCCAGCTTCTGCTGCGCCTTTTTCGCATCATCCACCTTCGTCTGCTTTGCGGAAACAAGCTCCTGAATAAGCGTCTCGGTGTCCATGCCGGACATCAGACCCGTCAGTCTCATTGCCATCTCTTTCCCCTCCTATCTCTTCTCATCGACCAGAATACCTGCCAGTTCCCAAACCTTGGCAATCATATCCAGAGTTTTTTCGGGCGGAAGCTCTCTGATCACTTCCTTGGTATCCTTATCAATGATCTTGATCGTCACCCGGTTGGTCTCCTCGTGGATTCCGAACACGGCCTCGGAATGGGTCATCTTCTTGTTGAGCGTCTCCACAGCCTTCTTGATCTGATCGTTGCTGGGCTGCTTGCTGCTCTCGCTGTTTGCGGAATTTCCGGAGTTACCCTTCTCCCGGGAGCTTTCCACAATGTTGATTGATGTGTCCGTCTGCCTGATCGTATTCTGAGCAGATACATCCGTGTATTCTGCGGCAGACTTGGCAGCCGGTGCAACCGGCTTTGTCTGTACCTGACTCTGCGCCTGTACACTCATTACACTTCCTAATGGTTCAATTGCCATTTCAAGTCACCTCCATGTGAATCGTCATTACAAGTTTTCTAGAACTGTTATCGGCAAAAATGTAACGGAAGTTTATAGCAGTTCTCCTAACCCAGCAAATTTTGCAGCGCCTCTATGCCGGAGATATCAGTTGCCGCTTTGTTTGCCTCCTGAATCTGCACATATACCTCCTTGCGGTATATGGGAACCTCCTTGGGTGCGGCTATTCCGATCTTGACCTGGTCGCCCTTCACCTCAAGCACCGTAATCTCTATATTATTGTTTATAATGATCGCTTCATTTTTCTTTCTCGATAGTGCCAGCATATTATGCACCTGCCTTTCCTGCCTGTAAAATCTCATAAACAGGGAATTTCACGGCATACTCGTCACCGTCCACGATCACCTGGCAGGCTTTTCTGTTCTGTGAATTGATCACAATGGGACCCTTCAGGTTCACGCTCATTTTGGTCAGATCGGCGGGAACCGATACCGTCACCAGCACCAACAGATTATCTGCATTCAGCTCTCCCAGATCAGCCAGCAGCTCATCCTCCACCTGCGGATTGTAATCCTTGCAGACAATCAGAGGATCCATCACCGGCATTGCAAACGTGGGCTCCTGCATGGACTGCAGCCAGCGGATTCCCGTCTTTACACCCTTCGCCTCATCATGGATCAGCGCAAATTTGGTGAGCTCGGGGAAGCCGATGATGCCACCCGCAAACTCAATGATCTTGTCATCCTCAATACATATCTCTCCGAAAATTTTCGTATTTGCCTTCATCCCTCTTTGTCCTCTCCTTCATCAGATAAAGTTTAACAGATTGGTCTGCGACACCTTTCCGGTCGCCATCAGCGCCGCATTGTAGGTCAGCTCTGCGCTCTTTAACTCGATCGCCACCTCCGTGATGTCGATATCCTCATTTTCCGACTTGAGCGTTTCAAACGTGGTCTTCTGATTCTTCATGCGGTTCTCCACAAGCTCCAGCTTGGAGCTTCTGGTACCGCAGTTTGTGATTGCAAGATTCGTGTCGTCCAGATAGCCCTGCAGCGCCGTGATACCGCCCTCAAACATAAGCTGCATTTTATTTTTGGTAAGTGTCAGGGCCTTGTTTGCAGCATCCAGTCTGCTCTGCAGAGTCGCTGCAATTGTCTCGTCCGTCTCGGTTTTCAGCATATCCTCCAGCGTGCCGGCCACGCCCTCCAGATTCTGCACTTCCTCCAGTACATTGATCAGATCGTCCACTTCCCTGCCGATGCCCGGGTCAAAGCACTCATTCGCCGTGGTATTGACACGGATGGTCTGATTGAAGCCCACATCATACTCGATCACCTGCTTTGCCACGTCGCTGCCGGTCAGGTAATCCTGATTGTAGTCGATAGTGGTTCCTGCGGCATCCTTGGTGGCGCATGCATAATAGTGTTCCGGTCTTAAATCACCCTTGAGCCACTTGTCCTTCTGATAGGTGATGCGGATCTCTCCCTCGTTTACCGTGGAGGTGGATGCCGTATCCTTGTATGCCATCATTTTGCTGTAAACATTGTCCCCCAGAATCAGCTCTCCCGTCTCGGGAACAAAATAAACATCGTCCGGATTCTGGCTTGCCAGCTCATACGCAGTGGGAACATCATAGTCGTGAACCGTCTTCACACTGGCAGCCGCGACCACATCCTCCGTGGTCACATTGCCGTCCGCGTCCTTGCCCGTCACCCGTGTAATCGTGGGAACCATGCCTGCGGAGAGATCCTCGTAGCTCAAACGGATCCTGTGTACCTCGGTAGCCGATATATCATTTTCCGTAACCTGAATCCCGTTGTAATTGGTCTGATTGAGGTCGTTGATATCCACCGTCGTACCGCCTGCAAGCTGCGCCGTGGTCTTTATAAAGGTCAGGCTGTCAATCGCCGTGTTGTCAAGCTGCTGGGTGATGGTGTATTCCAGCGTCTTTGCCTGTGTAAAGCTGATGGAGGTATCCGTCCGATAGCCTGCAAATACAAACCTGCCCGCATAATCCACATCTGCGGTGGAATAAACCTCTTCCCGCAGGGCCTTAAGCTGCTCCAGAATAATCTTTCTGTTCGCCGAGGTCTGATCGCCGTCAGCTCCGGTACAGTGCTTGATCATTTTGGTCAGAATATCGGAGGTGTTCTTCAATGCACCCTCCGTCACGCTCAGCCAGCTCTCCGCATCAGGAATATTCTTGCTGTAATACTGCGTTACCTCCGTCACATTGCTGCGCAGACGCAGTGCACGGATTGCCACAACAGGATCGTCCGAGGGTCTATTGATCTTCTTTCCTGTAGACATCCGCGTGCTCAGTCTGTCCTGCAGGATCTTGTTGTTGTTGATATTATTCAGGTTATTGTTCTGCATGATTTTGTTTGTGATTCTCATACGCCTCTCCTTGTCTTAAGGGCCTATACACCTGTCTCCAGGATTAGTCTGTCGTAAACCTCTGTCAACGTCTGCACCATTTTTGAAGCCAGATTAAAGCTGTTCTGATATTTTACCAGATTCAGCGCTTCCTCATCCTCATCTACGCCGGAAATGGAAATCCGCTGGTTGTCAATGCTTCCCGCAATGTTCTTGTAGTTGGTGTAGAATGTATTTGCCTTGCCGGCATTCAGCGCTACATCCGATAGGATGCACTGCAGAAACTCTCCGGACTTGCAGCCTCTGAAGCTCATCTTTGTCTTATCGCTTATCATGCTCTGGATCTCTGTCAGGATATCATACTGATCCACGCCGTCCGAAGCATTCTTCCGGGTTGCCAGAAGATCCGCATCCTCCACCATCGCCGCCAGAACGGTAAAATTCTTTGCCGTCATCTTGTAATAGCTGTTGTCCGTCACATCAACGGTGAGCGTACCGCCCGTCTGTCTGTCATAGCGGAATGCATCCTCAAACACGTATTGCTCCTTGTCCGTTGCCTTCTTTGCCGCAAACAGATCATTGCCCGCGTTTCCGTATGCGTCATAGCCGCTGCATAATATGTCGTTGAACTTCTGGGAGAAGGTTCTCACCCACTCGTTCATCTGCTTCATGTAGTACGGGATTCCCTGATAATCAATGCTGTTGCCTACCGTTGCCACCTTGCCCACTCTGTCATTTGTCAGGTTCCTGTCGTTCAGCGTATTGTCCGAGAGTACAAAGGTGTAGGAATAGGTGGGATTTCCCGCCGCGTCATAGCTGCAGGTGTAGGACCATGAATCATAGTAAAACTCCTGATTGCCCAGAGTGATCAAGCCGCCGCTGTCGGAAAGATTACACTTGTTCAGATCCTTCAGGTGATCCTCCGAAACCTCGATCGTCACCGTATCGTGGGGCTTCATATTGCCGTCTCTGTCCGCAACATCCTTGCGTCCCGTGGCTGTGATCGTGCCGTTGAAGATCTCGGCATTGTTGCCGTCACGCATCTCCACCAGTCCCTGCAGGGAGCCGCCCAGCGTCTTGTCGTAGATGTTGAACTGCTCGCCGTCCTTCCAGTAGATATCGTACAAGCCGTCTATATCCGTCTGGTTCACCTTCTGATAGCCGGTCCGCGCCACGCACTCAAGCTGCTTGTAATCGCTGGTATCAATCAGAAGCTGTCCGCCGCCGATCCTGACCAAAAAGCGGTAGGCACCGGTCTCCCTGTCCGGGTTGTTGGCGTCGGTAATGGGGATTTCCTGTGTCTCGATATCTACAATGTTGGAGAGCTGGTCAAGCAGCACCGTTCTGCGGTCGCGCAGCTCGTTTGCCTTGCTGCCGGTCAGCTCGATCACATTGATCTGCTTGTTCAGGGAAGCGATCTCACCTGCTAAGGAATTGATCTCATCCACCTTCAGCTTCAACTCCTGATTGGCATCCTTCTGCACTTTTTCCAGATTGCCAACCATGCTTCTGAAATACTCTGTCAGGTTTCCTGCATAGCCGATAAACTGTGCTTTCGTCGTCTTGTCGCTGGCAGCCTTCAGCACCGCCTGCAGGCCTGTCACGGAAAACTGGTCAAAGATCGTCTTGAACCCGGTGGTCTTTCCGTCGTCGGAAAAATAGGTTTCCAGCTGCTGCATATAATACTGCTTGATGCTGTACTCGCCCATATTGGTGTTGGCATCCCAGTATTTGGTGTCATAGAACTCGTTGCGCACACGCTCTATGGCGATGGTGTCCACGCCGGCACCGGCGCAGCCGTAGGTCTGGAACACGCGCAGCGCATCGCTTGCCTGCTGCACCACCTGCTGCCTGCTGTACCCCTTCGTCTGCACATTGGAAATGTTGTTTGAGGTGGTATTCAGGGCTGCATTTGATGCAAGGAGTCCTTTATATGCGGTATTTAATCCAAAAAATTGTGAGGGCATTTCTCTTCCTCCCCGTTACTAGATTGCCAGCGTATTGATGACATGCTCCAGCATTTCACTGATCACGTTGATGTATCTGCTGGCGGCGTTATATGCATTCTGGAATTTGATCATGTTGGAAAGCTCCTCATCGGAGGAAACTCCGATGATCTGCTCCCTTGCGCTGAATGTCGCTTCCACGGTCGCTTCCTGATTTTCGTATATGCTTCTGAATACGGATCCGCTGTTTGCCACCTGGGAAACCAGATCGGAGTAGTAATCCACAAACGTGGTCTTTTTCTGCACGTTCGGATTCAGGTGGTATGCCTCCTCCGTGAATGCGCTCTTCAAGGCTTCCGCCGTATCGTAATCCGCTTTTCCGTCCGCCAGCTTGAATCCCAGCATGGAAGGCTCCTGCAGCAGATTGTTGTTTATCTTCAGATTACCCAAGGTATACATGGTGTCCGTATTGTCGTAGTCCTCCTCCATGTATTTCCATGTGGTATTTCCCGCCGCATCCGTCTGCTTTGTCCACCCGTCGGAGGTCACCTTCTTGAACAGCTGTATCGGAGAGCCGTCCTTGTCACAGAGGTATCCGTGCTCCGCGTCGCTGGCATTCGACAGAACCTCATTGATCTTCGTCGCCACATTGTGGATCAGCTGGTCAAACTCCGCCTGCATGTTCATAATGATGGACTGGGAGATACTGTCGTAATCCTTCTCGATATCGGAGTAGTTTGCGCGGTGGTCGCCTCTTGCCAGAAGGATTGCCTTCAGACCGCCGATATCCGTATCCATGGTGGAGGAAACGGTCTGATCCAGATCAAACACCTTGGCATGGGTGATATCGTAGCTTCTTGTTCCGTCCGCCATGACGGTGTACTCCGCGTTCTGCGGCCAGAACGGCGTATAGAAGCCTGTTGTGGCGTCGGTCTGGAGCCCGATCTCGTAACACATGCCGCCCTTTACGAAATCCGTTCCCTCTATCTGTACGGTGATGTTCCCGTAATAATCTTCGCTGTAATTCATTTTGCAGAGCTTGCCCAGCTCATCCAGAATCTGGTTGCGGGTATCCCGAAGGTCGTTCGCGTGCTCAATGCCCGCCGCCTCTATTCTCTGGATCTGCTTGTTCAGCTCAAGGATCTGATTTCCGTATTTGTTGATGGTGGTCACATTTTCCTTCACCTTCCGGTTCAGGCTGTCCTGATAATCCTTGAGATCATCCGCCACCGCGCCCGCACGATCCAGAAACTCTGAAGCTCTCTGCACCAGAAGTCCCTGCGTCACGGAGCTGGACGGATCCTTTGCAAGCTCCTGCACCGCCGTCCACAAGTTGGTCAGAGAGGTCTGGAAATCCTCGCCGTTCATTTCGCCGAGAATGGTCTCCACCTGCTCCATGGTTTCCGTGGACACTTCATAAAACATACTGCGGCCGGATTCCTTGCGGTATGTCTTATCCAGAAAATAGTCTCTTACTTGTCTGACTGCGGAAAAATTTACCCCAAGACCATACTGCTGATTAGACACAGCTCTGGGGTTTTTAGACACCGTGATATAGCTCCTGGAGCCGAGTAACGGCTGCTGCCTCGTATATCCCTTGGTATCGATATTGGTTAGATTGTGCGCCGTAGAGTTCAGTACATTCTGTCCTGTCTGCAAGCCGGACACACCGATATATAAACTTCCCATCAGTGGCATATTATCACCTCGTTATGCACGGTCTCCCCGTGTCCCGGATTAGCTTTTCGCGTCAAAGCCGCCTCTCTCCGCTCCCATTGTCTCGCCTGCGCTGTACGCACCGCGATTGTAATTGGCAGTTTCCGGCGCTGCTTTCATCGCCTGGAGCAGATTCAGGTCAAACTCCACCATCTCCAGAGAATTGGCGATCAATTCCCTGTTCTGCTCGTTGACCCTCTGCGTGCTGTGCACCACATCCCTTAACTTGTCATGCACCTGTGCAAGTCTGCCGCTCTCCTGCGGTCTGCTCTCCAGCATTTTGATCAGGTTCGCCAGCTTCAATGTCTCAACATCCATGTTCATAACGTTGGCAATATCCTTGACCACCTCGCTTCTTCTGCTCTCAAGGTGATGAAGTCTGCCCACTGCATCTTGTTCCTCATCCGTGATTTGCTGTAACGCCTGCAGATCTCCGGCCACGATCACCGGAGTCTTTTTCATTGATAATCCCAGCAGCTCTTCATAAACTGCAGTTTCCTGTTGTAATACGTCAATCAGGTTTTCTATCAAGCTTGCCACCGGGATTACCTCATTTCTTCATACTTCTTCATCAGTTTGTCAGCAAAGCTGTCCACGCTCACCTCGTAAGTCCCCGCATCCATGCTCGCCTTGATAGGAGCCGTTACGTCTTCCCTGACATCAGGAGCCGCAGCAACCGCAGCCTTCACGGTCTGGAAATCCTTTCCCATGCTGCTGATCTGTACCTGATCCTTGAGCCCCGCTCCCGCCGTGCGCTTTACCTGTCCCGGCTTTCTGGTGTTGTAGAGCTGCTGTACCTGATTATATGCTTCGATACGCATACTGACTCCTCCTTTCCTTTTTGCTTTTTTCTGTATCACTATATATATCGTTAAAAAAGAGATGAACTTTAGTGTTCATCTCAATTTTTTATCAGATATTCAGCAATTCCCGTCCGGGCAGTTGGCGGCATCGATGGCTATGGCAAGCATCAGCGCCATCACCTCGTCCGCAGGATTCTGGATGTCGATCACATAGGTGTCCCCCCAGTGAAACGGTTGCTTTGAGATGTGTACCACCTCGCTGCACCCTGCGTAGACCTCATACTCCCACGCAAGGAAATCCCCCTCGCAGTGCCACCCGTTATAATCGATCTCGTAGGTGGGTTTGAAGATGGAAAATTGTTTTCGGACAGTCCCGACCATGACCCCGTCGACCTCAATGTCAAAGGTTGGCAGGAAGGTAAACGCATGCTGATGCACGGCGCCGATTTCACGCCCCGATGTGTCCGAGACATGGAGATGGTGCGCCCATGTCAGAAACTCCGCCTTCACAAAATATTTCTGCTGCTCATATTCATCATACACATCATAGGTGTCCGTCCACGAAAAGACGCGCTGCTTGATCAATAATTTCATAACCGGCCTGATTCCCCGTTCATTTTGTATCCTCTGCACACTCTGTATATCGTGCACACAGTAATTTCATGTTAGAGCATCCTGCTTTTTCTGTCAAGCATTCCCGATGCCGGAAAACATACAATTTGGGTATGGCTATTTCCGTGTATTTCCGCTATAATATATGGAAAATAAAAGAAAAAGGAATGGGAAAAATATGGAAATTGTATGTTTGGATCTGGAGGGCGTTCTGGTTCCCGAAATCTGGATCGCCTTTGCGGAGGAGACCGGGATCCCGGAGTTAAAGAGAACCACCCGCGACGAGCCCGATTATGACAAGCTGATGAAGTACCGCATCGGCATTTTAAAGGAACACGGCCTTGGACTGAAGGAGATACAGGAGACGATTGCAAAAATCGATCCCCTTCCCGGTGCAAGGGAGTTTCTGGACAGGCTGCGGGAGATGACGCAGGTCATCATCTTAAGTGACACCTTCTCCCAGTTTGCGGGACCTCTCATGAAAAAGCTCGGCTATCCTACCATCTTCTGCAATTCTTTGGTGGTTGCGGGCAATGGGGAAATCACGGACTTCAAAATGCGCTGTGAAAAATCAAAGTACACCACGGTCAAGGCGCTGCAGTCCATCGGCTACGATACCATTGCAAGCGGCGACAGCCACAATGACCTGGGCATGATTCAGGCAAGCAAGGCAGGCTTCCTGTTCAAGAGTACCGACGCCATCAAGGCGGAGTACCCGGACATTCCGGCTTATGAGACCTACGACGAGCTTTTTGACGCGATCAAACGTGCCATTCTGGCGTGAAAGGAAAAGCATGCTGCTCACAATCAAAATAATGGACAAAGATAACCGGATCCTCTGCGAGACCTCCGGTGAAAATTTTACAGACCTTGTGTGTGAAAGAGAATATGAGGAGGGAGATCGCATCGTCCTTGCCTCCTCCGAGAAAAATACAAGCCTGCGGATTCAGTTGGACGATGCGATGGGTGAAGCGCTGGTCTGCCTGACAGGCGAGCTTTCCTATGTGATTCCTTTCGGCGAACAGCGAAACAGCTATTCTCCCAAGGCATTCACCGGATCTACCCACTATCTGTACGCCGAGGCTGCACTTCCCGCTTCGTACCGGAATCTTGCCTTGAACCCGTATGATTTTGAGGACGCCGCGGACTGCTATCCCCACGCCTCCGCCAATGTCCACACCCGCGGCGAGGCTGTCTTTGCTGCCAGAAACGCCATAGACGGTGTGCGTGCCAACCTGTCCCACGGCAACTGGCCGTATGCGTCATGGGGAATCAATATGAGGGATGATGCCTGCATTAAGATCGACTTCGGGCGAACCGTGTCCGTCGACAGGATCCTGCTCTACACCCGCTCCGACTTTCCTCATGACAACTGGTGGACGCAGGTAACCTTCCATTTTTCGGACGGAAGCACTCTGGAATGTCCTCTGGAGAAAAGCATTGCTCCCCATGTCATTACCTTTCCTTCCAGATCCATTTCCTGGCTGTCCATGGACCGCCTGATCAAGGCGGAGGATCCCTCCCCCTTTCCGGCGCTTACCCAGATCGAAATATACGGAACGGACGCTCCCGCCTAAAGCTTGAGCGCCCGCTTTACTTCAATCGCTTTCATAGGGCACATCTCCTGACAACAGAAACAGGAGATGCAGCCCTTCTTTTTAAATCTGGCTTTTCTTTCTTTTATCTCAATCACATGCGCCGGACAGCTCTCCGCACATTTTCCGCAGCCCACGCAGCGCTCCCCATTGAGCCGGGGGTAAGATCGGAACAGTTTTCTCATGACAGCCACAAAGGGCTTCTTTAAGAATGTCGGCAGCTTGGAGGAAAAATCCAGCGTCTGCGTGTCCGGTTTTTGAAACGGCGTAAGATCCTCCGGCACGGGATCTCCCACAAGCGTGATCTCGTCCGGCTTTGCAAGCCCCTGCTCCACCGCCTGTCTGATCATCACGACCTCCATGGGATCCAGCTTCATAAGTCCCGCCGCAAAATAATCCTGCGTGTAGAAATCCCTTGCCGCCAGCAAAAGATGCAGCGGATGACAGGTTCCTCCCGTGGGGCCGTTTCCCTCCATGGCGTCAATGGCATCGATGACCGTAACCTTGGGCGCTACCGTCTGCGCCAGCTCCAAAAGCATACGGGAAAAGTCCTCGATATCCGGCCACATGTAATGCATCTGCGGTTTCTCCAGTCCCGGTATGGTGCCGAACAGGTTCTTGATTCCGCCGGAATATCCCGTCATGGAGTGGGTTTTCAGTTTGCAGATGTTGATAATATAATCCGCCTCCACGATCGGCGTGATCAGGTGAAAGCTATGGTTGGCAAACCCACTCTCACAGGAAACCGTCCGGGCGGAAAAATCCATGTTGAGTTCGCAGTCCTCCAGCTTGGATACGCCGCATACCCTGTAAAGATTTTTCATGTGCTCGGCGTGATACAGTCCGCCGGAGCTCTCCGCCAGCGTGATCTTCGTCACACCGTGCTCCCGCAGATAGCGCACCACCGCCTTTATGACCATGGGATGGGTGGTGGCTGCCGCCTCAGGATTTTTCGCCATGACAAAATTCGGTTTCAGAACCACCTTCATATCCGGACGCAGCTCCTCCTCTACGGAAAGAGCGTCAAGCGCCTTGAAAACTGCCGGAAAGACAAGCTCCTCGCTGTATTCCGAAACCCGGTACAGTGTCTGTATCATATCTACCTCGTAAACTTCTCCGTTTCCCTGATTCGAGCCAGTGCCCTCGCCATGGCGGCTCTGGTCAAATGGTACTCCTGTATGCTCTGTTTCTGCTGCAATCGTTCCTCTGCCCGCTCCAACGCCTTTCTTGCCCGGTCGGCATCAATATCCTCCGGGCGCTCCACCGTATCCGACAGAAGCAGGACACGGTTATTGGCAATCTGGCAGAAGCCCTGTCCCACAACGGCGTACCGCCATTCACCGCCTTCCTTCACCCGGAATCTCGCCTCCCCGGACACCACCGCCACCATCATTTCCTCATGGTGTGCCATAACGGCAAACTCCCCGTCCGGCGCCGGTATGATCAGGCTGTTGCAGGGTCCCTCGTAAAAGATCCCGTTACCGGATATCATTTCCAAATGAAAATCTGACATCTGCGTTCCCGCCTTTCCGTCCTGCGCAAAGCGTCACCCACTTAAACTGCGCTCTCCATTTCCTTTGCTTTCTCAACCACATCCTCTATGGTTCCCGCATTGAAGAACGCTGCCTCGGGATACTCGTCCATCTCACCGTTTATGATCGCCTGAAACCCCCTGATCGTATCTGCCAGCGGCACGTATTTTCCGGGAATACCCGTGAAATTTTCCGCCACATGGAAGGGCTGGGAAAGGAATTTCTGCACCTTTCTCGCCCGGTTCACGGTGAGCTTATCCTCCTCGGAGAGCTCCTCCATACCCAGAATGGCGATAATATCCTGCAATTCCTTGTACTTCTGCAGCATTTCCTGCACCTTACGCGCCGTCTCGTAATGCTCTTTTCCCACGATATCCGCTTCCAGAATACGGGATGAGGATTCCAACGGGTCCACCGCGGGATAAATTCCCTGTTCCACAATTTTTCTGGACAGAACCGTTGTGGCGTCCAGATGTGCAAATGTGGTTGCAGGGGCAGGGTCAGTCAGATCGTCCGCCGGGACATACACGGCCTGTACCGAAGTGACGGAGCCCTTCTTGGTGGAGGCGATCCTCTCCTGCAGCTCTCCCATCTCCGTAGCCAGCGTAGGCTGGTATCCGACGGCGGAGGGCATTCTTCCAAGCAGTGCAGAGACCTCGCTTCCCGCCTGCACAAAGCGGAAGATATTGTCGATGAACAGCAGCACGTTCTGATTCCGTTCATCCCGGAAATATTCCGCCATGGTAAGTCCGGTTTCCGCCACGCGCATACGCGCTCCGGGGGGCTCGTTCATCTGTCCGAACACCAGCGCCGTCTTTTCCAGTACACCGGAATTTTTCATCTCCGTCCAAAGATCGTTTCCCTCTCTCGAGCGCTCGCCCACGCCGGTAAAGATAGAATAGCCGCCATGCTCCGTGGCAATATTGCGGATCAGTTCCTGAATCAGCACGGTCTTGCCGACGCCGGCTCCTCCGAACAGACCGATCTTGCCGCCCTTTGCGTAGGGTGCCAGAAGATCGATCACTTTGATGCCTGTCTCCAGTATGTTGACCACCGGGCTCTGCTCCTCAAAGGCGGGCGGTTCCCTGTGGATGCACCACTTTTCCGCATCCTCCAGAGGTTTTCCCCCGTCAATGGGATCCCCCAGCACGTTGAACAGCCTGCCCAGCGTTTCTTCTCCTACCGGCACACAGATTCCGGCGCCTGTGACGGTCACCTCCATGTCGCGGCAGAGACCCTCGCTGGCAGACAGCATGATACAGCGTACCACGTTTCCGCCAAGCTGCTTCGCCACCTCCATGACGCAGCGCTTTCCCCGGTTATCCACCGTCAGCGCATCTTTGATCTTTGGCAGGGGCCCGCCCTCAAACTGCACATCCACCACGGGGCCCGATATTTGTATGATCTTTCCTGTTTTCACCATACGCACCTCTTTATTTCTCAACAACTCCTCCTGCGTTTTTGCGGGCTGTGCGGCGCTTTCTGCGCTGCGCCCTTGCCCCGCTTGACACCTCGGTGATCTCCTGTGTGATCGCCGCCTGCCTTGCACGGTTATACATTATGCCGAGATCGTGCAGCAGCTCATCCGCATTGTTGGTTGCCGCTTCCATCGCCATCATGCGGTCATTCTGTTCACTGCAGAACGCTTCCACAAGCGCGCCGTAGACGAAGCCGGACACATAGTTCGGCACCAGCTGATCCAACGCCTCCGACGCGGAGGTCTGAAAAAAGAACTCCTCGTGGCGCACGCCCATGGGCTCCACGGGCAGATCGGGCCGTTTCAGAGGCAAAAGCAGCTTATCCTCCGCCTGACTGACCAGACTGTTCTCCATCCTCGTATAGATCACATGGATCTCATCCAGATTGCCCTCCAGATATTGCTCCAGCAGTCCTTCCGTGATCCACCTCGCCCTTCCGAAGCTGGGATTCTGCGCGGTATACAGAAAATTTTCCTCGATGTGGAAGTGTCTTCCCGAAAAATAGCTTCTTCCCATCTCACCCACAACGTAAAGACTCACCTGATTCTCCGGGTCATCCAGAAACGCCTGTGCAAGCTTCAGCACATTATGGTTGTATGCCCCCGCCAGCCCTTTGTCGCCGGTTATGACAAGAAGTCCGATCCGGGTGCGCTTCTTTCCCGGGACTTCCAGAAAAGGAGTCTCCATCTCGGGCATATGCCGCATGACACGCTCGATCATCGCCTCCAGGGAATAGAAATACGGCTCTGTCTTTTCCAGATCCCTTTTCGCCTTCTTCATCTTGGTTGAGGCGATCATATACATGGCGCCGGTGATCTTGCGCGTGTCCTGAATACTTCTCCTTCGGTTCTGGATCTCTCTCAAGCCCGCCATATCAGCTCACCACCTGCTCCTTATACTCTCTCACCGCAGCCAGTATTTTTTCGATCAGCGCCTCATTCAGTTTTCCGGTCTGATCGATCTCCGCCCCGATCTGCGGATATTTCTCATCCATCCACGCAAGAAGTTTTCTCTGAAACTCCTTCAACTGTGCCACCGGGACATCCAAAAACAGCTTCCCGGTTGCCGCGCACAGGGTAATCACCTGCGCATGCTGCGACATGGGCTGCTCCAAGGGCTGTTTCAGCAGCTCCATCAACCCTTTGCCGTACAAAAGCTGATTCTTCGTGACCGCATCCAGATCGGAGCTGAACTGGGTGAACACCTCCATCTCCCGGTACTGAGCCAGAGCGATACGGATATTTCCCGCGGCCTTCTTCATCGCCTTTGTCTGTGCGGCTCCACCTACACGGGATACGGACAGGCCCACATTGACCGCCGGTCTCATACCTGAGAAAAACAGGTCGCTCTCCAGAAAAATCTGTCCGTCTGTGATGGAAATTACGTTGGTGGGAATGTATGCGGACACATCCCCTGCCTGTGTTTCGATAATGGGCAGCGCCGTAATGGAGCCTCCTCCCAGCGCATCGCTCAATCTGCTGGATCTCTCCAACAGTCTGGAATGCAGATAGAATACATCCCCGGGATACGCCTCACGCCCCGGAGAGCGCTCCAAAAGCAGGGACAGTGCCCGGTAGGCAACCGCATGCTTGGAGAGATCATCATACACGATCAGCACATCCTGACCCCTGTGCATGAAAAACTCCGCCAGCGCCGTGCCCGAATACGGAGCGATGTACTGTAACGGAGCCGGCTCACTTGCCGTCGCCGAAACCACAATGCTGTACTCCATGGCGCCGTGCTTTTCCAGTGTGTTCACCAGACGGGACACCGTGGATGCCTTCTGCCCGATCGCCACATAAACACAGATCACATTTTTGCCCTTCTGGTTCAATATGGTATCCACCGCAATGGAGGTTTTGCCCGTCTGCCTGTCACCGATGATCAGCTCTCTCTGTCCGCGCCCTATGGGGAACATGGAGTCAATGGCAAGAATGCCCGTCTCTAACGGTGTATCCACGGACTGTCTCTCCACAATGCCGGGGGCAGGCTGTTCAATGGGTCTGTAATCCTCCGCATCTATTTTTCCCTTTCCGTCTATGGGCTCACCCAGCGCATTGACCACACGGCCGATGAAGGAATCTCCCACGGGGATGCCCGCCATCCGCTCGCTTCGGATCGCCTTGGTTCCCTCCTCGATCTCCGTCTCGCTTCCCAACAGGATACAGCCGATTCCGTCGCTGCTAACATCCTGTACCATCGCCTTCTGTCCGTTCTCAAAAACAATGATCTCCCCGTACATGGCATGATCCGCACCGTTGATGTAAACGATGCCGTCCCCCACGCTCTCCACGGTTCCCACTTCGTTTCCGGCAAAATCCACCATCTGCATGCCGTCACGCAGGATGCCGATAATCTCCCTCTGTTCAAGCAGGGACTGCGCGCCGTGAATGTCGAGGCTCTCTATCTTCTTTTTGAGCTGTGCCTCCCGTCCCCCGGTACTCCAGTCGTACTCCTCGTTTCCCGCCCGGAGAATGAAGCCGCTGCCCAGATCCTTATTTTCCCGGCGGATCACATTCAGCTCTCGCCCCGGAATTTTTTTTTGCAGGAAATCAAGGATCCCGGCATACTGTTTTTCGTCCGGCTCCGCTACATACTCAAGCACACAGTCAACGGGCATCTGTTTTTCCGTTTCCTGATATTCATTAAGATTCTGCATGTGTCTCCTCACCTGCTTTTTTCAAAAATTGGTCGTAGATGCCGCTGTTGTCCGTCTCCCTGCGCACACTCTCGCATGCTGCCTCGGATAACATGGAACGGATTTCTCTCTCCGCCCTGCTCACCATACCCGCATGCTCCTGCTCCGCGCTTCTGCGGGAGTCGGAAAGGATCTGCTCTGCCTTCTGGTTTGCCTCCGCCACGATCTGCCTGTATGCCGCACGGGCATCCTCCTCGGCCTGCTGTATCACTTTTGCCTTCTCGTCACGGATGCCTTCCTCCAGCGCCTCGTATTTTTCCTTCTGCGCTTTTGCCTCATCCTCCGCTTTCTTTGCTTCTTCATAACGGGAGGCAATCGCCTGCTCACGTTTTTCAATTATCCGGTTGACCGGCTTGAACAGGAATTTTCTGATTAAAAGATACCAAACAAGCAGGTTGATTACCGTAAAGAGCAGATTGATATCCAGTCTTAACATATAAGTACCATCCCTTTCCCGCTACTGTCAGCCCAAAAGAATAATGATCAGAAGTCCGATAACGAAGCCGTAAATAGCCGTTGCCTCCGCAAGTGCGGATCCCAGAAGCAGAAGCTTCGTGATCTTGCCCTCCGCCTCCGGCTGCCTTGCCACCGCGTCCGTTGCCTTTGCCGTTGCCAGCCCGATACCGATTCCCGCTCCGATACCTGTCAATACTGCGATTCCTGCTCCGATTGCAATAAGTGTCGTACTCATAGTTGTTCTCCTCTCTCCTATTCGATTGCTTCTTTAATAAAAAGACCTGTTAAAAATACAAAGACATATGCCTGTATCAATCCGTCAAACAGATCAAAGTACAAGCTGAATACCACCGGCAGACCCACCGGCATGATGTACTCGATCAGCTTCATAATGACAAACGCGCCAAGCACATTCCCGAACAAACGCATGCACAGCGAAAGGGGTTTGATAAACAGCTCCAGTATATTGATGGGCGTAACCAGCACAATCGGCTCCGCAAAGCCCTTGATCCACTTCTTGATTCCTTTTTTATGGATCCCGGAGAACTCGATCAGCACAATGCTCATGAGCGCCAGCGCCGCCGTCACGTTCATATCCTTGGTGGGCGGCTTAAACCCGAACACGCCGACCAGATTGGCTGCGCCGATATAGATCAGCACCGCCGTCAGATAGGCTGCATACCCTTTGCCTTCCGTTCCCACGATTCCCTCGCTCACGCCCTGTATCCACGTCACCGCATGCTCCAGCAGCAGTTGTCCCTTTCCGGGATTCTCCACCTTGAGTTTTCTGGTAACCAGCAAAGAAATAAGGAGTACCACTCCCATAATGATCCAGGTCACTACCACGGATTCCGAAATGCCGATGCCGCCGACCGTAAAGACATTTTCACAGTTCAGCTCTTCCCTCAGCGTCTCTCCCAAGCTCATGTCCGCACTTCCTTCCTTTGTTTATTCTGAGTCAATCTCTATTATCTGTCGATCCCCTATATAATAATTCTCTTTTTCCGCAAAGTCCATAGTTTATTTTTCAATCTTTCACAATACAACTTTTTGTATATCTTTCTTTCTATTTTGATGGGCAACACCATATCTTGTGTCCGTCATTCTTTTTTCGTAAAATAATAATTATTTTTTTCTACATCTTCTTCCCGCATATTTCCTTGCGCATGACGGCAGACTGTGATATACACTCTGTATAACAAACTTCTATCTTTTCTCAGAAAGGACACATCTTCGCACCGACGAGGTGCATTCCGTTGACATCGCTAATCCCGTGGAGCTCGGCAGCGCCATCGACGCCAAGGACTTTGTTCTGGATGTCAAGATTCTGTTGAACAACCACACGCTCCTCAACCTTGAAATGCAGGTACTCAACGAAGGAAATTGGCCCGACCGCTCCCTGTCCTACCTCTGCCGCTCCTTCGATCAGCTGAACCGCGGGCAGAACTACGGGGATGCAAAACCGGTTCTGCACATCAGTTTTCTGGATTTTACGCTCTTTTCCGACCACCCGGAATTTTATTCCACCTATATGTTATTAAATGTGAAAAATTATACGATTTATAGTGACAAATTTGTCCTGTCTGTGGTAAACTTAACTCAGACGAAACTGGCAACCCCGGAAGACAAGGCCTGTCATTTAGACGAATGGGCTGCGCTTTTCAAAGCAACCACATGGGAGGAAATACGTATGCTTGCATCCGAAAATGAGTTTATTGCCGAAGCTGCACAAACCATGTATAAGCTCACGGCAGAGGAACAGATCCGACAGCAGTGCGAGGCCAGGGAAGATTTCTACCGGCAGCAGAACTATGTAAAATACAGACATGAGAAGGAAATGGCGGAAGCCAGAGAGGATTTTGAGCGACAGCAGAACTATGTAAAGCACAAGCATGAGCAGGAGATGGCGGAAGCCAGAGAGGATTTCGAGCGGCAGCAGAACTATGTAAAGCACAAGCATGAACAGGAGATGGCGGAAGCGCGGGCAGGTTTTGAAAGGCAGAAACAAGATACCGAGACTGCTCATGAGAGAGAGATGGCAGAACAGAAACAGCAGTTTGAGCATGAAATCGCAGAAAAGGACGCCCTCATCGCCCGGCTTCTGTCAGAAAAAGCCAAATAGCCCCGCGGCAGCCTGCCGCAGAACCATCTGGCTTTTTTTCTAATTTCCGCACTCAACACTGATTTTGTTGAATGTGCTCATAATATCCTCAGTGGTAGTGGACGCCTTCTCCGCCCCGGCGCGATCTATGATCGCCTCGCCCTGATGCATCATGATCAGGCGGTTTCCATACTCTACCGCATATCGCAGATTGTGCGTTACCATGATGGTCGTGACCTTCTTTTCCTTCACTACCTGATTGGTCAGCTCCATAATGCGGTCTGCCGTCTTGGGATCCAGCGCTGCCGTGTGTTCATCCAGAATCAGGAACTCGATGGGCGTCATGGTCGACATCAAAAGTGCCAACGCCTGTCTCTGTCCGCCGGAGAGCGCTCCCACCTGCGTATGAAGCTTATCCTCCAGCCCCAGATTCAGTTCTGCCAGCAGCTCGCGGTAAGCATCAATTCTTGCCTTATTCACTCCTCTCCCCAGGTTGTAAGGCTTTCCCTTATTATCCGCAATGGAGAGGTTTTCCAGAATCGTCATGGACGGGCAGGTTCCCTTCGACGGATCCTGATAGACGCGCCCGATCTTGCGGTGCCGCAGAAAATCCTTCTTTCCGACAATGGAAGTGCCGTTTACCACAATGTCACCGGAATCAATGGGAATACTGCCGCAAATAATGTTCAGCATGGAGGTCTTTCCCGAACCGTTGCTTCCCACCACTGCCACAAAGTCACCGTCCTGTATGGTCAGGGAAAAATTCTGGAACAGACACAGCTCGTTGACAGAGCCGGGATTGTAATATTTATGGATGTTCTTTAACTCTATCATGCCTCTTTTCCTCCCTGCTGCCGGATCTTCGCCGCACGGTTGCGATCCATGCAGATCACCAGTATAATCAGGAACAACACTGCCGTGATCATCTTCAGATCCGTGGACGGCAGACCCATTTTCAGTGCAAGTGCAACACAGCCTTTGTAGATCACGGAGCCGATCACCACGCTGGTCGTCACACGCATAAACGTTATCCTCTTGAACAGACTGGTTCCGATAATTACGCTGGCAAGACCGATCACCATGGTACCGGTTCCCATGGAGACGTCAAAGAACCGCTGCTGCTGTGCGTAAACGCAGCCCCCCAGCGAGACAAGTCCGTTGGCGATGGCAAGACCGATGATCTTTACCTTTCCCTTATCCACACCGAGGGAGGTAACGATGGTATCGTTATCTCCCACAGCTCTCAGCAAAAAGCCGGATTTGGTGCGCAGATAGGCATCCAACAGATATTTTGTCACAAGCATGATCAGAAAGACAATGACCACCGTCCTGTACGGCTGCAGAGCCTGAGGACAGATTCCGTTCACCAGATCGTTATCGAAGATTGTCTGGTTGCTGTAAATCGGGAAATTCGCGCGTCCCGCCACGCGGAGATTGACCGTATAGAGCGCCGTCATCATAATAATTCCGGACAGCAGATCCCTCACCTTCAGCTTAACGTGGATCAACCCTGTAAGCGTTCCCGCCACCGCGCCCGCCAGAAAGCTGATCGGCAGGGTAAGCAGTGGGGCAACGCCTTTGGAAATGAGCACACATGTCACTGCCGCGCCCATGGGAAAGCTGCCATCCACCGTCAGATCCGGAAAATCCAGAATCTTATAGGTAATGTATATTCCCAATGCCATAATGGCGTAAATCATTCCTTGCTCCAAAACACTCAGTAACAGTGACACGATGCTTCCTCCTTGTTATTCTACCACGATTTCATCAAATTTCTCATAGGCGCCTGCAACAAAGTCATCGGCAAGAACCAGATTAACCTTTGCGGCTGCGGCTGTATTGACATACAGGCTGGGCTCGGTGATGGATTCAAAATTCATGTCCGATGCCGCTGCCTCTCCCTTCAGCACCTTTGCAGCCATGTGACCGGTCTGCTTTCCCAACTCAAAGTATTCAAGACCCATGGATGCCACGCAGCCCGCCTTCACCTGCTCAACCTCAGAGCCGAATACCGGAATGCCGGCGTCATTTGCCTTTGCCAGCACCGTCTGCAATGCTGATACCACCGTGTTATCGGTCAGGTTGGTAATGCAGTCCACCTTTGTCACCAGATCTGCTGCCGCAAGATCCACATCCGCGATGGTGTTGATTCCCACATCCACGATCTCAAATCCGTAATTGTCAGCGACTTCCTTGTACTCCGCAATGGTGCTTACGGAATTTGCTTCGCTGGTGGTATAGATGATGCCAACCTTCGTCGCATCGGGAAGGATCTGGCGGATCATCTGCAGCTGTGCGTCAACTGCCAGTGCATCACAGGTACCTGTGATATTCCCCACAGGAGAACCGTCCTCCTTTGCGAGTCCCGCGCCCACCGGGTCGGATACCGCCGTATAGATCACCGGAATGTCCGTGTTCATGGTGGAGTTGTAAGCACTCATGGCACAGGGTGTGGCAATGGCGCAGATCAGATCCACCTTCTTTGATACATAATTGTCGGAGATGGTACTTGCAGTACCCGTATCCGTCTGTGCATTATCAAACAGCACCGTCAGGTTTTCCCCCTCCACAAATCCTTCCTCCGCAAGACCTGCCAGAAATCCCTCACGGCAGTTGTCCAGAGAACCATGCTCTGCAAACTGGGAGATACCGATGGTGTAGGTTTTCTCTTTCGAGGAACCAGTGTTACCGCATGCTGCAAGTCCGAATACCATCATTGCCGATAAGATTGCTGCCAAAACTTTTTTCTTCATAAGAAACTCCTCTCTGCGCCGTGCGCAATAAAAAATGTTGTGTGATTGGATTATGATAGTTTTGAGACCGGTTTCCTATGGTAACAAAAAACCGCCTCAAGATTTCCTTGAGGCGGTAATCATCATTAACGCGGTGCCACTCAATTTCGATGAACCAAATGATTCATCCTTTGTTCCATGCACTATCATACATGTCGCCATGATAACGGGTGCGAATCCCGCCGGTGCCTACTATCGTTTCGGACCGTCCTCGAAAGCCCATTCAGCAGTTGTCCCCATGCCACCGTCCCACCAATCGGCAGCTCTCTGTAATAGTTGTCAAAAGCCTACTCTTCTTTCTCACAGGTTTGAAGCACTATTCATTTGTTGTAAATTACAATATACCCATCCTGCCGAATTGTCAACCGTTTTTTTGAAAGAAAAATTCTTCCTTGAGCAGCGCCATCCCCTGCTGCTCATCTCCCAGAAGGAGAAGCCTGTCCCCCGGCTTGATGTCGAATATCCTGCGCGCCCTTGCGGGAATCACGATCTGCCCTTTCTCCCCCACCGTCACGACGCCAAACGCATATTTTCCTTTGGGAGGAACCCCGAGCCCGCATTCCTCCTTTTCATATTTCACCAGATCATCCAGCGTCACGCCGAATATTTCCGCCAGCAGGCGGCTTTTCCCGATGTCGGGCAGGGATTCTCCCGTTTCCCACTTTGACAGGGTCTGCCTGGACACATTAAGCTTTTCCGCCAGTTCCTCTTGGGACAGATGATTCAATTTCCGCAATTCTATCAGATTATCCGCAAACATGATTCTCCTTATCATTCCTTTTTCTTTCGTTTGATTCCAAGCACACACCAGCGCAGTACCGGTATTCCGGAAATAACGGCGTTAAGCAGATATCCGCCTCCAAAGGCGGCAAGCCCGGTGAGCAGATAGGACGGAAACGCAGTCAGTGCAGTGTGGCGGTGCAACAGATAGGCGCATGCCGCCAGCGGCACATAATGAAATACATACAGTCCGAAATTCCGCTCAGACAGCCAGTCGGACAACGGGGAAGAAAAATCGCCCCATCTTTTTGCAAACGCCAGAACGGCAAGCACCGCAGCCCACCCATACAATACGGAAAACGGACTGTTCACCACCGGTTCCACCGCATAGTTTTGTCCGAAGTAATGCCATGTATAGGCGGCGCCCAGTACCAAGGCGGCTGCCGTCAGCACAAGCCAGCAGCGCGAAAGTCTCTCCATGACCGCGTCATTTGCAAACACAAAGTACCCCAGAAGAAAGCAAAGACCGTAAATACCGAAACGATACACCGCGATCACAGGTGTATTCAGGATCTGCGCCGCACCGTAGACCGGTATCACAAGCAAAATCAAAACCCGGACATTCGCCTTTTCGCAGAATCCGTACAGCTTTCCTTTTTCCACCTTGCGGATCAGGGCAAGCACCATGGAAAACAGCCACAAAAGCTGAATGTACCACAGCACGCCCGTACCGGAAACCACCATGATCGGATACAGAATGAAAACAGGCATCTGCTCCGGCATTTTGGAAAAGGCATCGGAAATCGCCATGTTGAAATATCCCAGTATCCACTGGAACACAAACAGCCCGATTGTGGACGGAACCAGCAATTTCCGGGTTCTGGAACTCACAAACTCCTTCACCGTGTGTCTGTCCAGATAAAATCGGGAGCACATCCCCGACACCACAAATAAAATTACCATAAACCACGGATACAACAGGTATTGCAGGCAATCCTGATACTGCGGTGTGCAAAACGGGCCGATTACCCCGTCCGTCGCCACCCCGTTATACATGTAGATCACATGGTAAAGCACCACCAGCAGCACTGTGGCGCAACGCACTTTGTCTATATAGTATTTTCTCATACATTTCCCACCTTTGCAATGAATTTTAACTTATTGTATCAGGTGGAAGCTGCATTTTCTACCAACCGAATTTAACGTAAAACAGCAAATTATGTTAAAAATCGTTGCACGATACAACGTTACAGGTTCTCAAACACTTCGGTGCCCTTTTTCCTGAGCCAGCTATACAGCGCACCACAGAGCAGTGCCGTCAGGATTGCGGCAATCGCCAGATACAGGACGGGCCCGATCCTGTAACCGCACACCAGATAAACCACTCCCAGAACAGCCGTATAACCCCACCCTCCAAACAGGGCGATTGTAACGCACATGCTCTGTTTAATGGGTGCAATCTCATTTGTCCATGTCAGGTTGGGCATCTTGAGCCCCAGATACAGACCAAACAACGCCGAAAACACCGTGTAGAGCAACGGCAGCAAAATCAACAGAATGACTAAAAGAGGCTCAGCCTGCAGGATAATCGTCATGCATACCGCGCAGAACAGCACCGGAATTCCGGTCATCAAAATCTGCACGGACAGCTTGGCGCACAGAGCCTCCCACGCATCTGCCGGCAGGGACTGCACGATCCAAAGATTTTTTCCTTCCAGAGAGACGGAGGGCGCCGCCATATCATTCATGGATGCCGCCATACACAGCACGGCGCAGAGCAAAACCGCCGTGCAGCCCGATTCCGCGCCAAAGACCTGATCCAGTGTGGAAACCAATGTATTTCCTTTAATAAGCAGCACAATGCCGCAGATGAAAATAATCAGCGTTCCGAGCCCACAATTCAACATATAGTTGGGGCTGGAGGTGAATCTTTTCCATTCCTTGAACAACAGCGCGCCGAACACGCTCTTTGCCTTGGCGGTCTTTTCCCTGTATACCGCCCTCTCCGTTTTGCCTGTGGCAGTCACGATGCCGATAAAGCTGCGGGACAGTACGATCCAGACAGCAGCAAACAGAATGGCAACCACCGCCGTCCATACGAGCAGGGCAAAAATGCTTCCCGTCCCCACCTGACCGAACAGATACACCGGATATGCCGCTCCCTTGATCTTTTCCCCGTAAGCAGCCGCGTCTGAAATGAGCTCCCCGATCAGAGTCTGCGCCTTGAAATACAGGAAATAATAGGCTCCGATAAAGAGCAGGGAAAGCAACACCGTCACAAAGCTCTTGTTTTTCAGTTTCAGGCTTGCCTTCGCCACCACCCATCCGAGCAGACAGGACAGAATCAGCACGATCACGGAAATAAGCGCTACAAGCAGCACGGAACCGATCACGGAAAGAGCTGTCACGGGTGTCACGACCCAGTAGACGATCACCGCCGGCACAATCACCACCGCCGCGTACATCAGACCCATCAGATACACGCTTAACAGGCGGGATACCAGAAGGTAGCGCACCGGAATCGGCAGGGACAGCATCAGATCATTGTCCTTGGACAGATACAGCCCCGAAAAGGTGTTAAACACACTGCCAAAGGATCCCAGTGCAATGGCAATCAGCCCCATCAGCGCAAAATACAGCCACCCCATGCCCACATCCGAAAACGGCTTGCAGATAGCAATGGCCAGGTAGGTGAATATCCCCCCAAGAATCCCCACCATAATAAACACGTACATAACAATGAACATGATCGTAGAAGCCTTGGAGCGCTTCCGGTTTTTCTTTGCATCATACAGATAGCTTTGGAAGATTTCCGCCATCTGTTTTTTAAGCAGCGTCTTCAGCATGACTTCTCCTCCAATTCCAGAAATACCTCCTCCAGACTGTCATCGCTCCTGACTTCCTCCATGGTACCAGAGCGGATCAACCTGCCGCCTTTGATGATGGCAATCTTATCACAGAGCTTTTCCGCCACCTCAAGCACATGGGTGGAGAAGAAAATTGCGCCGCCCTGATCGCAGACCTCGCGCATCATTCCCTTTAAGAGATGCGCTGCCTTGGGATCCAGCCCCACAAACGGCTCGTCCATAATGATGAGCTTTGGTTCGTGGATCCATGCGGAAATAATGGCAAGCTTCTGCTTCATGCCGTGGGAGTAAGCCGCGATGGGCTGAGCCAGATCCGCAGTCAGTTCAAACAGCTCTGCATACTTGTGGATCCTCTCCTTTCTGTCCACCGCGCCGACGCCGAAAATATCCGCAATGAAATTCAGGTATTGGATGCCGCTCATAAACTCATACAGATCCGGGTTGTCCGGTATGTACGCAATCTGCTTTTTGCACGCCAGCGAATTTTCCTTAACGGAGATTCCACCTATGGTGATTTCTCCCTCGTCAAACTGTTGAATCCCAACCACGGATTTCAATGTGGTTGTCTTTCCCGCACCGTTATGCCCGATGAATCCGTAGATTTCGCCCGGTGCAATATGGAGATTCAGGTCATCCACCGCCTTCTTCTCTCCGTATGTCTTTGTCAAATGCTCAATGTTCAGCATTTTTTCATTCCTCCTCATAGTATACATGATAAAAAAGAATCCTGCAAAGCAGGATTCTCCGCCTGCGGCGGGTCGCTTTCGCGACATGATACCTCTCCGCCGCAGTGCGATTCTGCCCGGAGGGCTTTTGTATCATAGGAAAATTACAGAGTAATTTCCTATGATACAAAAAACCGGACCCAAGAACGCTCCTGAACACCTCGGTGATCAGCGCTGCTTCTTTGAGTCCGGCAATTATCCGTTTGGTTACGCTATTATTCTAGTGAACCGACGCCGCTTTGTCAATCCTATTCTGTTTTTCAGACAGCATTTTCCTCCGACAGTATACTGTGAAGATATTGTCTTACCTCCGCCTCCGTGGGCATCTGCATACAGCGCTGCGCCATCTTTTCGGCGTCTTCTATGGAGATTTCTGCCAACGCCGGTCACCCTATATATCGTACTGCTTCATGGTCTCCGATCCCGGAACTCATGCTTCTCATAATAGCCGATCAGTTCGCCGGTCTCATCCCGAAGTGCCACCATATACACATCCTTGTTCTGCTTCTCATTGTGGAATGTGTATACCAGATTGTTGTCCCTAGACTTCTGAAACCACGCAATGACCTGCTCGATCTTCTCCACAGACTGCGGATTGTGGCAGGCAAGCAGACTTTTCCCCACAAGTGCACTTCCGCCCCGCTTCTCATAGTTTGCAACCGCCGCCGGGTTCATGTAAAGAATCTCATGTTTCAGATTACAGATCACGACAGACGCTCTGTCCTGATCGATAATGCTTTTAAAGTAAGCCTGCATATTGGGTCGTCCTTTCTATTTCAATATAAGCGCTTTATCTACCGCTTTTTTACTCCTCTTATCGCCGCGCTTTCCGGAGAAGCGGTTGCGGGATATCACGCTGACGGAAAATACTACCTGACCAAATCCAAGCGCGAAATAGAGTATTACCGGAAGCGGGCGGATGAAATGCTTGCAAATGCATGCCCATTGATAGATATTTACCGCAGTAAACGAGAGAATGATCTGAACGCCTTTCTGCTTGCTGATACAGGCAAGCCGGGGAACCGCCGCAGCATTCTTTCCACTCTGCCGCTTTATACCATAAGCGATGCACTTTTGGAGCGCATCCTCACACGGAACGGCATCGAGGAAAAACAGAAGCTGTGCAGCGCAATAGAACATTTTATTCCACCCATAACGGAAGAATAACTCTCTCCCGCCGCACTGCTATACCACGAACATAGCGCCAAACAAGAGAATGCTTGCCGCCGCACAGAGTAAACCGGCTTTTCCCGCACGGTACTCCTGCTTCTCCGGATCCCATTTTTTGATGTTGCTGCTTTCCGCAAAATAGCCGGCTGTTGCGGCGCCTGTTCCCAACAGCATCACCATCGACAGCCTGATTGCCGGCACGGTATTGTTTTCAATTCCCCTTGTGAGGAACAGGTAACACACGATTCCTGCGCCCAAAAACAGTAATATGATATATACTGCTGTGACCGGCATACTTTTCCATGCCCTCTTTTTGTCTGCTTCACGGATATACAGCCTGTCAATCACTTTATAGTTGCTGATCAGAATGCATGCTATTATGTTGAACGCATAGGCAATAAGCAGGAAACCATTGAGGAATTCGCTGACCCTGCCGAGCTTTGGCTGAAAACAGTCAAACATGCAGAACAGAAAAACATATACCGTAGAAAAGGAACCGATCCAGATATCCAACTGCGTCAGATATTTTTTTACTTCCGGTATGTTATACTCCGTTTTACTGTCATATCCGGCAATCATGTCAAACGATTCTTTATCGATCGCATATGTAAAACAAATGTGTAAAAACATCTGGATCGGCACGCCTATGATAAACATGCATATCAGCGTACCGACATGGAAAGTATGGTTTACTACGCAGAAAACAATATATGCCATAATGCAGAGGAGTGTGATCCCTATAAACAGCCAAGGCATCTTACTGTTCTGATACGGTTCTTCCCTCACTTCGGCATCGTTCTGCTTCCTGCCCAGCAGCTCCTCCACTGTGATTCCAAATATTTCCGAAAGTCTGATCAGATTCTCCGTGCTCGGCCTCGAAAGATTGGCTTCCCATTTTGTTACAGCCTGCCTGCTCACCTCCAGATATTCCGCAACCTTTTCTTGCGACATCCCTTTTTCAGTACGATATTTTGCAATATTTTCGCCTAAACTTTTTTGTTCCATATCGTCACCTCCGCCGTTTTGATGGTATCAGTATACGGAAAAACTCGGTTGCATACCACCAACTATATGGCAACTATCGGTTGCCGGGGGTGGGAAAATAAGGTTACTTTTGAAAATAACATTCACTAAATGCAGGTCTCATATATTCTATCTGCCCACGTGAGAGGCCGTATTTTTTTGCGAGTTTCTCCCAATTATCCCTGACAATTTCAAGTATTTCTTCTGCCATCTTTTCCGCAGCATCTTTTTGAATTCCAAAACGGCAGGATGTATGAATAGCTAATTCTATTGATATTTTATTGTCCTCGTCGTCCACAAGAAGCGATAGCTCATCCGCAAATAATCCAAAAATATTTTTTCCGGTTGAAAACCGGCGACCTAAAAATGGTTGCAGCTGCGGGTCAAGATTCTGAAAAATCATCATATACATATATGCTTTTTTCATCTATCGCCATTCACTCTTCCTCCTCGTTGCACGTTTCCTTGTCATAAGGTTAAGATCCTGCATCTGCCTCCCCATTTCGTCGTCCTTCGCCACAAGAAGCATATCCTTGTCCATATCACCTAACGCATGCAAGACAGCAGCGTAAATCCCAATGGCAACAGCCGGACTGCCCGACTCAACCTTCCATAAAGATGCTCTGCTGATCCCGGCGCGCTCCGCCACCAACTCTGCAGACAAATCTCGGCGTAATCTCGCTAATTTGATTTGCTCTCCCATTGTTTTCATTATTTCTTCTGTTGCAGGTAATATGTTATAAGCTGCTTTTCTCATTCTTACACACTCCATTGTTTTATGTTTACTATTATATATGTTTCCCCGCTTTTTTGTAAATAATAATAAACGTTATTAGTGTAACAATATGTGATATTATGAATGTTAATCTGCTTCTTTATAATATACCTCGTTGACTGCCTTCTGCGTTTTGAAAGTTTTGCAGAGAAGATTTGATAAAGAATCAGAAATTATTTCGGAGTCATCCACGGTGAGATCAAGCCCTGCCACCAGTTCCGACGGATCCGATATGGAAATGGCAGAGGTGTCCGCATCCATGTCCCCGATGACTTCTTCATACTGTGTTCCCTTTGTGTCGATGATGCGGTGCTGTTCTCATCTGTCGTAAAAATATTGCCGCCATGCCGCTTCCTCTGTCATTTCGGTGCTCTCCGTACCAAAATCCTCCTGATACCTTCTGGCATATTCCAGATTCCGCTGCAACTCTATAAAGCGCCGCCGTTCCTCCTCGACATAGTCTGGTTGTGTTTCTTCCTCACGGACCTCCGGCTTGGGCATGGTGGTTTTTGTCAGAAATACATCATAGTCAAAATCCTCCTCTTCCTCCCTATGCCTTTTCTTTTCCGTTTTCGCCTTTTTCAAGTGTTCAAAATCGACGATGCCCTCTATCATCTCTCCGCGTTCAAACGGTTTGTCATAACGAAAGGTCTGTCTGGAAATGATTTGTGTAATGTCCAGTCCCACCTCCACCTGCACTTCACACCCCTGCACATCTGCCCATACATGGGTGTAATGCGTTCCGTCCGGTTCCTCCCAGACGACCATGGCGGGAAGTCCGCTGCAGATACTCTGGTACGCTTCCCTCGTATCATACCATCTTGTCGCCTTGTCAAAAATCACGCTGACCAGATTCAGAATATCTTCCATCAGAGTAATTTCATCCTGTGACGGCATATAATGGTCTATATTTTCCTTCACTTCTATCCGTACCATAAAGTTTCCTCCTGTTAATTTACATAATTGACAGCGGGCTGAACATCATATCCCGCGCAGGCGGAATCAACCGTGCAACCCTCATAAACAGTCAGTGTTTGTAAAGAGGGTGTGTTATAAAAACAATTATATCCAATACTCGTCACAGACGCCGGAAACGTCACTTCCTTTAACGCCTCATTATCCCGGAAAATATCATTGGCGGACTCAATCTGTGCCTCTATCGTTACTTTTTCAATGAAATTGTTTCCCTCGAAAATTCTTGCCAGTTTTGTCACCGGATACCCCTGTATTTCCTTCGGCACAGTCACCTCTGCACTGTCACCGATATATCTTCTCAACTGAACGGAGTCCTCCTGAAACCGGAACTGAAACTGACCGTCCGCGGTATAATAATTGTGTCCCTCCACCATCTCGATATGGGAAGTATTGCTCACTCCCTCGGACATTTCCACATAATTGATGAGCGGCGAAACTTCGTAGGCAAATTCATCACTCACATAGCACCCTTTGTCCACTGTAACCTTTTCCAGTGCCGGTGTATTATAAAACGTACCGTATCCGATTTCGTTGACAGTAACCGGGTAAACCACCTCTTTCAATGCGGCACAGTCTCTAAAGTCCAATTTGGAGATTTCAGACTCCACCACCACGTTTTCCACCGTGTTATTTCCTTCCAGTGTACTCCGGTCAATCTCTACCACCGGATACCCCTGTATTTCCTTCGGCAGCGTCACCTCTGTGGCACCTCCCAGATATCCTGTAATGGTCAGCCCCTCCTGTCCGGCATATTTTCCGTCGTTATAGGTAAATTCAAATTGTCCGTCCGCTGTGCGGTATGTCTCACCGGGTTTCAGTTCCGTTCTTTTTACATCCTTGCCAGAGTCGGAATCTCCATCCTCATCCGCTACGATAACATCCGCGTAATTTTTGGAGGCTTCCTCCTGCATGTTCTGGATAAAGCTGCTGATACTGTGTACAATGCCAAATGCCACGAAAAGTCCGGCAAAGGTAAGCACCGCCACTTTGGGAAGTGCAAAAGGCTTATCGTCTTTTTTGTGCAAATATTCCTGTACCCTGTTATCGTCCACAGGCGCTACCATATGCTTTGCCTTTCCCCATTCTTCCGCCACAGGCACTCTTTTTAAGCCTCTGACATCCCCCTCGGTACTTCTGATGGGAACACCGTTTAAAGCATCCGTTTCCTTTGACCACTCATCCAATTCATCAAACATATCTTCCAGCGTTACATTTTCGTTGTCCATCATATTCTACCTCCGCTCCTCATATCTCAGATAAGGAATGGTAATCCAAAGGGGATTTCTCTCATTCTCATCTACCTTTATCTGGGTAAATACTTTGTCCTGTCTCAATAAGGTGTCATCATCCGTAAGTCCCGGTATTCCGTTTGGAAACTCATAATATTTGTAATTTTCTCTGACAAATTCTTTGTTCTTTGCCCTGCTTTCTCTTTCTATCAGCATAGACTCTCTTTTTGCCTTGGGAAACAGCGCATAGGGAAGCAGTGCCCTGTATACCCTTTCCATGAAATCATCATCTCTGACGGCATTCTGATTCTTTTCCATATCCTCCATGGATTTTTTGTGCAGATTATAATTTCCAAAACTGAAATCTGCAGGCGCTTCATTGATATCTCCCATATCCAGCCGCATTTCTCCGCCGGTAAGAATAGCGTTGTCACAAAAGACTCCCATATCGGGAAGCACCTGTCTGGATTTCAGAAAATATTCCAGTGCCGCTATATGGGACGCATTCTGTTTATAAATATTTTTCACCCTGTGTTCTTCCCTGCCAAGATGCTGAACCCAGATTTCACTGTTAAAGTTTCCGGTGAAATATCCTGCCCGGTTCTTACATTCCAGCACGTGAATCCAGCGATTGGTGATGATAATGGCGTCAATCTCCTGATAACTTCCGTTCGGCATGGGAACACATACATTGTATAATGTTCTGTGCGGAATTTTCAGTTTCCTGCTGAGCACATAGGCGTAAAACTCTCCCAGCACGCCCTTGTCGTTGACAATGTCTTTTCTTGTCACTCCCGTTGCCAGATAATACTCTGACTTTTGGGGACTCTGGAAAAAGCATGCCAGCGCCGTCATGTCATAGCTTACCAGTATCACTCCCATAAGAAACAGTCCCAATACCAATACCGTTTCCAGCACGTTGTTTGCGTCGAGAAGCGGGTTGATAAAGAACAGATACAGCAGCCACCATGCCAGAAGTATAAGGAAAACCGCCATTCCTCCATACTTTAATGTCCTTTCCAGCCATCTGCCGAAACTGCTTCCACATTCCTCAATACCGGGAAGTCCCAATGCTTTTCGTATGTTTTCCTGAATCGCTTTTATCATGGTTTTTACCTCCGTTGCCTCATGATTTGTTTCTTTCTATCCTTAAGTACCCGTTCATTCCTGTTTGGTTTTATTTTTTTGAAAAAAATCTACATTTCTTTAAAATCTATTTCGTATTTCTGTGCATACTGTTCGGCGGCGGAACCTTTCTCACCGTAAATCACCAGATGGGAGTTGCCGCTCATGAAAATTCCGTCACCTATCTCAGTGACACTGGCAGGAATGACAATCTTTTCCAGAGAGTAGCTGTTAAAGAATACCTTGTCCCCAATCTCCTCCACGCCGTCCGGAATTACGATTTCTTTCAGGTTACTGCAGGAAGAAAACGCCCTGTCTCCAATCTTTTTTAGAGATCCCGGCAACGTCACGTCGGTAAGATTCAGATAACCGCTGAATGCCATCGGAGAGATACTTGTCACGCCTTCCTCGATAATGACAGTTGTGGGATCCCCGCGGAAAACATCATACGTCCACGGTGCAACCTCTTTCCTTGCGTTGTAATCCGGCATTTCTCCTTCCCCTGATACGGTGAAAACTCCGTTTTCAAAGTGCATGGTAACAGTATCCGTCAGCTGCCATGTCGTACCGTCGTTGGTCAGGTGAACACCGGAGTCCGTGCTGTTTTCTGCGGATGGTGTCACGGTATTGTTATGCTCATCCGTGTCCAAAACGGGGGAGGATAATTTCTTGTAAACATAGTCCGGTGTATCACGGAATGCGTAAGACTCCCAGTCCTCGCCGTCCGGTATATCCACATATATCATTCCGTCCTCTTCCAGATAATAAAAGGCAATTCGTCTGTCTATGGGATTTCCTTCCATGTCTGTCAGTGTAAGCGGCTCCAAATCTTTTCCGGTAAAATGGATTTCCTGACCGTCTAACGTCCAGTACCCGTCATACTCCCAAAGAGTCTCATAAATATCACCATAGATGTGAACGGACTCCGAACCAATCTTTTTTACATATAGGGTAGGCCCGTCAGAACCGTCTTTGGGACCCCACTTTTCATACTCCCGCAGATTATCCACATTCGCTATGGTTTTGGGCTTCGTCTCCTCAACCTCCTCAACCGGTCTTCCGTGGCTTCCTTCAAATTTTTTTACTTTTATGATAATGTCATTCCCGGTAGACAGGGTGAAATACCATCTGTTGGCATCCTCTCTGGATACCTGCATGTAATCTATCATGGTTCCCGGAGCAGCAGCATCCTCACCTGTCACGGAAACAAACTCAATGGTATACGGAAGATTTAACCGGATTCCCACCGTCTGTCCGTCTTTGAAGGTACTCCTTAATGCCGCGGTGCTAAAACGGTATTCCCCATCACCCACTTTTTCTGCAGTCAGTGTAGGGCCGTCATACTGATATTCAAACACATAGGGCTCCGATACCGCCACCTCATACATCTTAATAAACTCAGAGTAATCTTCCTCCAATTCCCAAGCGTCAAATACTTCCTTGACAGAGGTATCCACCAGCCGGATGATAAAACCTTCTGCTGTACTGATCTGAAATGTAAAGGAATCTGCGGTAAAGTGATACAGATATTGAGGCACCAGCATATCCGGCGTCAAATCCGTCTGACTGTTGCAATAGGCAACCGCCAGTTCCACGCCCTCCGGCAATCCGCTCATTTTATCTTTTACGATACTGCAAGTTACCATATCTCCGTATTTTTGCAAATCCTCCGGTCGGAAACGGTATTCCGTATCGGACACCTTGTAAGGATATGCCGCCTCGGCATCCTCTCTCCAGTATTCGCCAAAATACAAGCCAAGGTACTCTGACAAATCATCCTCAAGTGTCAGCTTTTCCCCACTTTCGGACTCATCGTTTTCTCCGCCGAATTCATTATCCACCGTCTCTGCCCGGTTGTGGTTGATTACACTGATGGCACCCGCGATTCCCGCCCCGGCAACAATCACTGCTCCCGCAATCAAAAGTGCCTTTACCGTTGTACTGATGGCAACTGCTTTCGCCCCTGCTCCTGCGGTTGTCGCTGCCGTGGTTGCGGCTTCTGCAGCGGCAACTCCTGCTGCGGTTACTGCCTCTGCCGCAACGGCACCGCCGGCGGTAATGGCGCTTGCCTGTAAGCCGATGCCGGAGCAAGCGCCGTTGTATATGGTCTGTGCTGCCTGAGCCGTGAGTGTGGTTCTGTCGGACATGGTTCTAATTGCATACCAGAGCACCGGCAGTCCGAGAACATGAAGTCTGTAGCCCTCTTTCTTTTCTTTTTCCTCTACTCTTTCTTTGATATACTTTCTGGCATAATTTAACCGACTCTTAATCGTATTGACGGAGCACTCCATCAATTCTGCAATCCTCTCCACCTTCAAACCGTCAAAATAATAGGCGACCACTGCCGCCTTCTGCAGTTCGGGCAGTTCCTCAATAATCCCTTTCACAATCTCGGCAGTTGCCTTCTGGTCTGCCGTGAGTTCCGGCATGAAAGAAATGTCATTGTTTTCAAGGATGTCAAACATTCCCTCTGCCTCTTCCGTCAACAATACATCTCTCTGTTTTCTGTAAATTTTCATTCCCTGATTGTAAGTAATTCCATCCAACCATGAGTACAGTGCTTCCGCTGCCTGTAGTGTATGTATGTTTTTGTAGGCCTCCACAAAAACAATCTGTGTTAAATCCTGAGCATCTTCCTCTTTCTTCATAATCTGTTTCGCTCTGAAATACACCCTGTTATATGTTGCCGAATATACTGCATTAAAACCCGTTTCTTCCCCATTTTTCATCTGCTGTATGGCTTTTTTCAAACTGTCGTCCATTCTCATTCTCCTTTGTGCAATTATTTTGGTGGAATTACTTACTGCTCCTTTCTGATAATAAGTACCTGTCGGGAGCAATTTGGTTTTAAATTTTTTTATATTTTTAGTTTACCTTTTCATGCAGCTGTTGTCTATTTGAAAAACATACTCTGTCTGATACCCCTGCAGACATATGCACCTGCCTGTATAAAGGGAAACCGCCGGGTATATTGTCGGCGGTTTCCCTTTTTTTATCTTTTTACTTAAATGTTTCTACCCAATATGCGATATAAACATACTGACCGGTTTCCACGCCGTTTTTGTATACGGGACATCTTTTATAAAATACGCTGATGCTGGTCCGGTTTTGCTGTCTGTTGTCATACTCAATATTATTTCTGTGTCCTTCCGATGCCAGCCATATCATAATTACTTTTCAAAAATAAAACGCTACAAACCAGATCTTTCCGATTTGTGGCACTAAAAGGATTAATACAATCTTAATTTTGCCTTCTATCAATACTTAAGCATTGTGCGGAATATCTAACATATCAAGAATCCTTACAAATGTATCTTGTCCATCAAGGCAAGTATCTATAAGCCATCCCTTCTCATTTCTCCATTCAGACAAGCCTCTGTAATAAAAACCTTTTTTGCTATCTTCAATAATAAATGGAATAATATTATTCTTAAGGCACTCCTTTAAAACAATTAACCTGCCAACTCTTCCATTCCCATCTTGAAATGGGTGAATATACTCGAACTCAGCATGAAGCGCAATAATATCTTCAATCTTTATACTTTCTTTTGAATTGTAATTTTCAAGAAGTTCCCTCATATGTTTAGAAACCTCTGATGGTTTTGATGTTTCCCTTCCTCCAACCACATTAGCACGTTTTTTGTAATCTCCAACTGCAAACCAAGAAAACGTCGAATCCTTGGTATCATGTTTAATAATGTAATGCAGTTTCTTTATTATTTCTTCTGTTAATTCATCTTCAGCGATATCAATACAATAGTCTATTGCTCTGAAATGATGAACTGTTTCAAGAATATCATCTACAGGAATACCGTCTCCCATATCAATTGTATTCGTTTCAAAAATAAGTCTTGTCTGGTCTTCAGATAGTTTACTTCCCTCAATATGATTTGAATTGTATGTCATCCTGATCTGAAGTTCATGATAAAGACCACCAGGAAGATGTATCTCTTTCTCATCTCTTAGCATCTGAAGTATTTTATTATTCGATTCTATACGGTAAAGTAATTCTGGCGTAACCTCCAAATAATTAGCAATTTTATTTAGAGTATTTTTCGAAAGTTTTTCCCCTTTAGCAATCTTAGCGACTGTTCGTGTGGATAATCCCAATTCTAAACGGAGTTCTGTTTTACCAATACCTTTTTCTTTCAGTAACATTTCTAACCCATTATAAGAGAACATCCTTGCATACCTCCCGTCTATCTTTACTTAACATACCATATTTTTTACCAAAAAGTAAAGATATCCTTGTCACTATTAAGATTTATATTAAAATACAGATAGAACATATCTAATTGCCCTATCTGTATCCCATCATTATATCTCTTCATCCTTTTCTTTGCTGGTTATATTTGTGTTGTTCTGTAATCTTAATATTTATAAATGCTTCTAGCATTTCCATAATCCATGCAGATTACAATATGCATATACTTCTTCTACCAGTTCACCATCGCAAAGACAAAAATCTGCTACCGGCTCCTGCCCTGGATTTAACTGTTTTCTGTATATTCCCTGGTTTGTATTTAATGTAATCCACTCAATGAAATGCTCTTCAAGCATAGGATGTTTTGTCTCTCCGACTACAACATGAACATGACCGCCTTCCACTGTATATACAGGTACGTGCTTCTCAACAGCAGCATCTGTCACTCCAGCTTTTAATTCCTGCATAGGTTCTCCGCAACAAATTACAGGTACACCTTTATCCTTTACCTTTTCAACAATGTTTCCACAATGCGTACAAATATAATACCTTACTTCCATGCTTTTTTCTCCTTCCGTGTGTAAAATTTATAATTCAATTGTCTCTATAATCTTTTTCAAAGAATCTGCAGATTCCTTAAGCTTTAACGCCTCATCGCCACTTAAATTAATAGGTATATCAGACTCAATACCATCTGCACCTACAATAGCTGGCATACTTAACGATACTCCGTCAATATCATATACTCCATGAATCATGTGTGATACAGGAAGTATTGATTTTTCATCTCTCATAATCACTTCGCAGATTCTTTTTACAGACATTGCAATTCCATAATATGTAGCGTGCTTTTTGTTTATAATCTCATAAGCACTGTTCTTGACTGCTGTAGCTATTTCTGCCGTGTTTTCCTTGTGCTTGTAATGCCCACGCATTTCACACATTTCACTTAATGGAACACCGGATACATTGGCTGATGACCATGCTACAACTTCGCTGTCTCCATGCTCACCGACTATAAATGCATGAACACTCCTACTGTCCACAGATAAATGTTCACCAAGCTTATATCTTAATCTGGCACTATCTAACACTGTACCAGATCCAATAACCCTGTTTTCCGGAAGTCCTGATAACTTTATGGCTACCTGTGTCAAAATATCTACCGGATTCGCTACTACAAGCATGATACCTGCAAAATTTCTCTTTGCTATTTCAGGAATGATTGACTTAAATATTGCTACATTTTTATTTACCAGATCAAGCCTTGTCTCTCCCGGTTTCTGCCCCGCTCCGGCAGATATGATAACAATTGCAGCATCAGCAACATCATCATAATCACCGGCATATATCTTCATTGGACTGGCGAATGGAATACCATGACTGATATCCATTGCTTCTCCCTCTGCCTTATTCTTGTCTGCATCTATAAGGACAATCTCTGTAAACAAGCCACTCTGCATTAAAGCAAAGACTGATGCAGAACCGACAAAACCACAGCCTATCATTACTGCCTTTTTTGAATTAATCATATGCTTCTTCATAATGATCTCAGCTCCTTAATAGTTTTCTTCATGTACTTCAAAATAGCTCTGTGGATGATTACATACCGGACATACCTCAGGAGCCTTTGTTCCTACCACGATATGTCCGCAGTTACGGCATTCCCACACCTTAACTTCGCTCTTTTCAAATACCTGTGCAGTTTCAATATTCTTAAGAAGTGCACGATATCTCTCCTCGTGATGCTTCTCAATTTCTCCTACTGCTCTAAATTTTGCTGCAAGTTCAGGGAAACCCTCTTCTTCGGCTGTTTTCGCAAAGCCCTCATACATATCTGTCCACTCATAATTCTCGCCTTCCGCAGCTGCTGCCAGATTTTCCTTTGTATCACCAATTCCTGCTAATTCCTTGAACCACATCTTTGCATGTTCTTTCT
>ENA-OUQF01000126-OUQF01000126.1-human-gut-metagenome-genome-assembly--contig:-NODE-126-length-74215-cov-19.672101_pt1 | contig 74215 bp, 58 predicted proteins | sample MGYA00237947_ERZ548826 | MGnify/ENA primary metagenome ERZ548826 (study PRJEB26490, sample SAMN05194701) | human gut metagenome | biome: terrestrial biome; feature: human-associated habitat; material... | reverse complement strand
TTCTGGACAAGCTGGAGGACGGCGTGGAGAAGGAGATCATCATCCGCAAGCTTAGGAAGGTGTACGGACTGTCAGAGAAGGAGGCAGAGACCCGCATGGAGGAGTGCAGGGGCTGCCTGTCGGGAAAGGACGCTTAAGGGAATCTTACCATGTCGGCATGCAGACCCGGCATTTTGAACGGCTTCCAGGATTTTACCAGATATGGGCGCGTGTTGGAAAAATATAAGGAGCCTATCACAGCGGTGATCCGCGAACTGTACGGCAACAGCGGGAAAAGTGTGTATGAGATTGCGCTTGCCGAATGGCACTACCAGAATGACAGGTGCTTTGACGCGCTGGTGCTTGTGACGGGAACCATTCCGCTGATCAAATACGAGGATGATATGCGGTGCCTGTTTGTAGCCATGGCTTTGCAGATGAGGATTCTGCTGGTAAACGGACAGACCAAGGCGGCGAAAACGCTGGTGGAAAAGATCCGGGAGAGGATTCATAAGACCGGATGGGAGGAACTGACCTCCAGCCTGAATGCGCTGGAATGTCTGGCTGCCTGCTACGACGGGCGCAGGGAATGAGCAATGATGAGATTGCCGGGAAGCTGGGAAAAAAGGCGGGAACCATCAAGTTTCACAGCCATAACATTTTCCGAAAGCTTCAGGTGCAGAACAGACAGCAGGCAGTGAACCGCGCGAGGGAGAACGGGCTGCTGTAATAAAATAAAATAAAAAAGCCGGACGCAGAGACGCAGTGCTGTTTGGAGGAAATCATGAATGCAATTACAAAGAACTGGATCTCGGAAGAAATGATTTCACAGATGGTGAGCCGTGCCTGCAAGGAGCCGAATCCGTTAAAACGGATCAAGGCACTTTCGGGCGGATTCTGCAGTGCGGTTTATCTTGTGGAGACAGAGCAGAAAATGGTTCTCAAGGTGGCATCCGACGCGCAGGTGAAGGTGATGCGGCATGAGAGGGAGTATGTTCCGACAGAGGCGCAGATGCTGCGGACTCTGCATGAAAAGACCACGATTCCGATGCCGGAGCTGATCTACTATGATGACAGCGCGGAAATTTGCGATGTTCCCTACTTTTTTATGAGTTTTCTGGAAGGGAAACCCTTGAGTGAATGCGGTGATGTGAACGAGGAGCAGCGGGAGTGCATAAAAGGGCAGATGGGAGATATCACGAGGCAGATCTGCACACTGGAGGCGCCTGTGTATGGTATTCCCAACATAGAGGAAAGCTACTGCAGGCGGAACAGCGAGTTTGTTTACCTGCTGTTTGACTGGCTTCTGCTCGACGCCGAGGAAAAGCAGGTGGAAATCCCCGGCATTTCCCCCAAGCAGCTGCGGGAGATGATCAAGAGCTGTGCGGAGGAACTGGATTCGGCAGCTTCTCCCAGATACATTCACACGGATACCTGGGACGGAAAAATGCCGCATCCTTGTATACCGGATCTGGCAGCGGCTCGGCATGGTCGTGGAGCGGGGATACCGGGGGTACGAGGATCCGCATATGTATGAATGGGTTCTGGGGGAATTTACAAAGGAAGTAAACCGGCTGCGTATTGACAGATCCTGAGAAAAGAATTATACTCCTGATATATAACGAATGATATATATTGCCATGATATATTCGGGGGCAGGAGGTTCTTTATGGCGCCGAAAAACAAGTTTACCAGAGCCGAAATGGTCACGGCAGCCGTGCGTGTGGTGCAGAAAAAGGGAAGACGCGCATTGACGGCGCGGGCCATAGCGGATGAATTGGGAGTGTCTACCCAGCCGATTTTTACCTGCTTCAAGACAATGGAGGAAGCACAGAATGAAGTGCGGGCGGCAGCGGAAGAAATCTATGAGAGGTATGTCTCAGAAGGGCTTAAAGCGCCGGTTCCGTTCTACGGCTTCGGCATGAGTTATATCCGCTTTGCCGGGGAAGAACCGGAATTGTACAGACTTCTGTTTCTGGAAGGGGCGGCGCACGGGGAGAATGGTGCCATGGAAGCCATGCATCGTTCGCAGAATCTGATCAGGGAATCGCTTGAAAAGATATACCATATGGATGCGGACACGGCAGACCGGTATTTCCGGGATATGTGGCTGGTGGTACACAGTCTGGCAACCCTGATTGTCACGGGGGAGTGCCCCTATTCGGAAAAAGAAATCGGTCAGATCCTTACGGGGTTCAGTGTCAGCCTGTGCAAGGCGATCAAGGAAATTCCCGGATTTGTGGAGGAAACCTTTGACAGGGACAAGGAATTTCGCAGACTGCTTGAGAGCTGACGCGGGTCGCCCGGGACGAGTACGGATTCGTGAGCTTATAACGTAATAAAAAGACAAGGCGAGACGCTTAAGACGCAGTGCTGGATGTGGAGACACTCAGCAACTGCGTTTTTTTGATTTCATGGAAAATTACGCCGGGCAAAATTTGCTGCGGCGGGAGAACAAGGGAAGAAAGGATGAGGTAACAAGAGATGAAAAACGGAAAAGACAACAGGAAAACGAAGGAGAGCAGCCAGGTTCTGGTGCAGAACGAAAAGAAGGCGAACAAGGCGGTCGCGAAGGTGATGCGGATCACCTTTCTGCTGTATACATTGGTGTTCCTCCTCAATGTGCTCGGCGTGTTCGTGATCGAAATGAAAATCATGGTGACGGCGTACCTTCTGGCGACGGTGTTTTTGTGGGTTCCGACGCTTCTGGTAAATGTGATGAAGCTGGAGGAGGCGTGGGTAAAGTATGTGATCACCGTGGCGGCGGTCTGCTTTGTGACCGTGTCGGTGATCACGCTGACCTATCATGTGGTGGTGCTGTATATTTACGCCGTAGCCATCGCCAGTCTGTACTTTTCAAGAAAATTGAATATCATGGCGACGGTGCTCTCCGTAATCGGGGTATCGGCGGGGCAGTGGCTCGCTTTTGTCTTGAATACACTGCCGGATAAAAATCTGCCCACCCTTTACAAGCTGTTTGTGTTTGGCATCGTGCCGAGAGCGTTGGTGCTGGTGGCGCTGGCAGCTATCTTTACCATGCTGTGCAGACGGACTGCGGAGATGCTGTCCAATCTGCTTGGAGCGGAGGAGCAGGAAAAGCTGATGGCGGACATGAAGCAGATGCAGGAGCAGTCTGGTCGTACCTCGGAATACCTCCTTTCCATGGTGCGTGATCTGTCGGGAATTTCCGAGACCTCCGCGGCGGCAAACGAACAGATCTCCAGAGAAACGAAACAGGTGCTGCAAAGCTTCAGCGACAACACGGCAGAGATTGAGAGAATGAACAGAAAGACGCAGGAGATCAACGCCCAGCTCATTGCCCTTGACGAGAGAAACAGACAGATCACCGGGCTGGCGGGACAGATCAATGATCAGGCGAAGGACAATCAGGACAAGATGGATTCCGCAGTCCGCAGCATGGAGCAGATCAATGACAGCACCGACGAGTGCAGGGGCGTGATCGCAAGGCTCGGCGAAGAATCCAAGGAGATCTTAAGTATTGTGCAGCTCATCAAGAACATCTCGGGACGTACAAACATCCTTGCCCTGAACGCCAGCATAGAGGCAGCCAGAGCGGGGGAGGCGGGAAAAGGCTTTACCGTGGTGGCACATGAGATCCAGAAGCTCTCCGATCAGACCGGAGGCGCAGTGGAAAATATCGGAAAAATTGTAAATGAAGTGGTAAGCAGCACGGAGACGGCAGTGGCTGTAATGGATCAGAGTGTACAGCTCGCCAGAAACGGTATGCAGGATATCCGCAACGTGCAGGGCTCCACGGAAAAGATCACGCTGTCCAATAAGGAGTTGTCCGAACAGATGGCGGAGGTGGAGAAAACTACCGAGGCGGTCAGAAGCAGAAGCTGCGATATTGCTGAGGGCATGAGGCAGGTCAACGACAGCACGAAGGAGAATTGCAGCACTGTGGAGCAGGTGGCATCCGCAACTCAGGAGAACCGCGTGGGCATCGAGGAGATCGAGAGAATGGTGCTGAAGGTAAAGGAACTTGCTGAGAATCTCCACGAAAGTACACGCTTAATTGTATAATTTTCTTGACAAATCATCGCCTGTATGTATAATAGTTACTTGTACGAGAGCGGCAGACAGTTGTGTTTTTTAGGATGATTGCGTTGAACAAAGGGGTTCAGGGCACTTTTTTTGTATTAAGGCCTGTTTTAATGAGGTGAAGTGGTAGCACGGTAAAGATACGAAACCTCAGTCCCGATGGATACGTTCCTCTGTCAAAGAATACAGTTGTTTGCCGAACGTAATAATTTATCGAGAGGAGAAAAATTATGAGAAAGAAAGTATTAAGCTTGCTGCTGGCATCCGTTATGGTAGTTAGCCTGGCAGCCTGCGGCGGCGACAAAACCCCCGCAAACGGCGAATCGTCAAGCTCTGTACAGGACAGTTCTCAGGCAGGCGGTGATAATACCGGTGCAACCGGTGCAACCTATACCTATCACACCTACTCATCCGCACTGGCTACCAAATGGAATGAGCATTCCTGGGATACGAACGCTGACGACGCCATCCGCAGATATGTGACCAGCCCGCTGGTTGACCTGACCATTCTGGATTCCGAGAACGGCGTTTATCAGTGGTGCTATGAAATGGCAACCGCCGTTACCGATGTGACCGCAGATCATCAGGATGATCTGACCAAGTACGGAGTATCCTTTCAGGCAGGAAAGGATGCAACCAACACCACCTCCGGTTATGTGTATGAGATCAAACTGAGAGAGGGTGTTACCTGGCAGGATGGTACCCCGATCAATGCAGATACTTATATCTATTCCATGAAGCAGCTTCTGAATCCTGATATGCAGAACTACCGTGCAAACCTGTATTATTCAGGAGAATCCGCAGTTGCAGGCGGTCTTGCAATGTATAACTCCGGCCGTTCCGTAAAGATGGAAAATGCGGCAAATGCAGCTTATGCAGTTTCCGACCTGGTACTGGGCGAGGACGGCGTATATACCACTCCCGACGGTGAGCCCGTGTACATTGCAACCGCAAGTGCACTGACCTGGCTGAGCGGCAATGCACTGGCTGATTATGTGGATGCTTACGGCGATGCTTACTTCGGTGTGGACAGCTTTGAGAAGCTTCGTGCTGCAGCAGACGCAGACGGCTATGTAGCCCTGACAGAGGAGACTCTGGCAGATATCGTAGGTGTGATCACCGCAGTTGCAGACTGGGGCGAGAGCGCAGACGACGCTGCAAACTATCTGGTTTATGACACCACCTTCCCCGTTGTGGATTATGACGCAACCGTTGGATGCTACAAGGTGGACGATTACACCATCCGCTATGTAACCCAGAACTACATTGACGAGAACTACTTTATGACCTCCCTGACTTCCAACTGGCTGGTATATGAGCCTCTTTACGAAGCAGGAAAGGACACCACCGGAACTCTGGTGACCACCGACTACTGCACCTCCGTTGAGACTACCATGTCCTACGGTCCTTATAAGCTGGTATCCCTGCAGACAGACAAGCAGATGGTGCTGGAGCAGAACGAGAATTACTGGGGCTACACCAAGCAGGAGGACGGAAGTCTTCTGAGCATGACCGAGTTCCTGGTAGACGGTGAGTCAGTTCCCCAGTGGCAGACCAACAAGATTGTAATTGATGTTATGGATGACGCTGCTGCAAAGCAGGCGTTCCTGAAGGGTGAGCTGTCTGAGTGGACACCTTCCTCCGACGATCTGGTAACCTACGCAACCAGCGATCGACTGTACAAGGTTGACGAGACCTACACCATGTCCTTCTTCTTCAACACCAATCTGGATAAGCTGAAAGAGATGGATAACTCCAAGGGAAATACCAACTCTGTTGTAATTTCCAATGTTAACTTCCGTAAGGCATTCAGCCTTGGTATCGACAGAACCGAGTGGGTTGGCGCAACGCCCGGCTACAAGCCCGCTTATGCAACCATGAACAACCTTTACTTCTATGATGTATACAATGACCCCAACTCTTCCTACCGTGGATCCGATGAGGCTATGCAGGCAATCTGCAATGTATACGGTGTAGAGTACGGCGATGGTACACCGTACAAGACCCTGAAGGAAGCATATGATTCCATCAACGGCTACAACCTGACCGAGGCACAGGCTCTGATGAAGCAGGCTTGTGAGGAGCTGGTTGCGGACGGTCTGTACACTGAGGGAGATCCCATCCACATCCGTGTGGGCTACAAGGCAGGTGCTCTTGATTCCGCAGACAACAACCAGATCGAACTGATGAACAAGTACATCAACGCCGCAGCAGAGGGCTCCGGCTTCGGAACCATCACGCTGGAGGCAATCGGCAACCTGACCAACAGATATGACGATACTGCAAACGGCGAGTTCGCAATCGGTTACGGCGCATGGGGCGGAGCAGCTTTCTATCCGTTCAGAAACTTCCAGGTTTACTGCGATCCCGATCAGTACTCCCTGAATGAGGCAGGCTGCTGGGATCCCAAGACCGAGACCCTGACCCTGAAGGTAAACGGCGAGGACGTTACCATGACATGGCAGGCGTGGAGCGGTGCCCTGATCGGCAACGGTGCATATACCGAGGCTGACTTTGCTACCAAACTGAGCATTACCGCACAGATGGAAGAGGCATGGCTGGAGAAGTACTACCGCATTCCTCTTGCGAGCATGACCGAGTGCTTCATGCTTGCTTACCAGCTTGACTACTACACCGAGTCCTACAACATTATGTATGACTTCGGCGGTATGCGTCTGATGAAGTACAACTACACAGACGCTGAGTGGAGCGATTTCGTGAGCAGTCAGAACGGCGAGATCAGTTACGAATAAAAGTAAGTATGGCTTTATATACTGATACATCAGGGGGACAGCAGGGCTTCTGCTGCCCCCATGTGTGTCGGTCAGGAAAGACAAGCCTGCATATTGTCATATGTTGATGTTTTGACATCACTGTATGACAATATGCAGTCTCTATGTAAGAAAGAGTGACAGGAAAAGGAGATTGGTTTCATGGCCAAGTATGTAGTTAAGAGAATCTGCCTGATGTTTGCAACCCTGTTTGTCATCACAACAATCTGCTTTATGCTGGTGCGTATCCTTCCGAGGGAGCTGCCCACCGATAAGGTACAGGCAGCCGCCATTCAGGCAAGATGGGATGCACTGGGGTACAACGAGCCGCTGCTGAAGCAGTTTGGCATCTATCTGAAAAACATTGTGACGGAGTGGGATTTCGGTACCTCATGGTATATTTCCTTCCGCACGCCGGCGTGGGATGTTTTGATGGACAGACTGCCGCCCACGGTTCTGGTCAATCTGTATTCCCTCCTCTTTTCCATTCCGGTTGGAATCGGACTCGGTATTTTTGCCGCGATCAAAAAGAATAAATGGCAGGATTCCCTGATCAGTACGCTGGTCATGGTCTTTATTTCCGTGCCGTCCTACGTATATGCATTTCTGGTGCAGTACACCCTTTATTTTAAGCTGGGCTGGCTGCCGCTTCAGGTGTATGCGCTGGCGGATGCGGGGAACAGCTGGTTTACCGGAAAAATGTTCTACAGTATGATCGCGCCGATCATCGCCCTGTCCTTTGGCGAAATTGCAGGTCTCTGCCGTTTTACCAGAGCGGAGCTTACGGAGACTCTGACCTCGGACTATATGCTGCTTGCCCGCACAAAGGGACTGACGAGAGGGCAGGCGACCACGCGCCATGCACTGAAGAATGCGATGGTTCCCATCCTTCCCATGATCATTTCCAGCTTTGTCGGCATTCTGGGAGGTTCCCTCGTCATTGAACAGATCTTCTCCATCCCCGGAGTGGGACAGCTTTACCTGAAGTCGATTGCGCTGTTTGACTATGATGTGTTCATGATCGATTCCATTTTCTATACCTTTGTAGGCCTGCTGGCGGGTATCGTGGTAGACCTAAGCTACGGATTCATCGATCCTAGAATCAGAATGGGGGAGAAATAAGATGGCACAGACATATATGGAATATCAGAGTATCCCCAAGGAAAAGTTCGCCTTTGTCCACGAAGGGGAGAGAATCACAGACAAGAAATTTGATGACAAACCCATCGGCTACTTCAAGGACGCGTGGATCCGGTTCCGCAAGAACCGTGCTTCCGTGGTTGCGGCGGTCATTATTATCCTGATCATCCTGTTTGCGTTTCTGACGCCGCTTTTGACGCGCAGGTATGATGTGACCTTTATGGATGTCAATTATGCAAAGAAAGCGCCCCGCATCACATGGCTGAGACCGCTCGGCATTGCAGACGGCGGCGTGAAGAGAAACTTTTCCGACACCAGTCTGGTGCAGGCGGTCAGTGTGGGAATCGGTGCAGAGGACTGGGACGGACACGGCGCAACCCTTGAGGAGGGTCTGAACAGCTACTACCAGCCCATGCTGCACATCAGCGATCCCGTTATTACACTGGATGCTGCAAAGAAGGAGAAGGCGAGCTACACAGGTACGATCGACACCTACCTTGAGGTGGGCTTCCAGTACAGAAGTATTAAGCAGTCCGAGTATGCGCTGATCCGTGCATGGGAGGAGGAGACCGGGCTTAAGGTGTTCTATCCGCTGGTGGAGAATAACGAATTCTGCTTTGATCCGAACAACGCCAATTTCTGGTACAAGACAAACGGCAAGGGAGTTCCCGTGTCCGTTGACGTGGCGACGGGAAAGGTTACAAAGCTTTCCTACGGCGAGGGCATGGTGCTTGAGGATAATTACAAGCGCGACGAGGACGGCAATCTGAAATATTATGAATACACCGGCGGCGGAAATCTGGAGACGGCACAGTACAAGGTGCGTGTGCTGTACTACAATTATTACCGCTACGTAAACGGCTTTGAGCCGGATTACTTTCTGGGTACGGACACACAGGGGTATGACATGGCGCTGCGTCTTGCAGGCGGCGTGAGACTGAGTCTTCTGATCGCGGTCTGCGTATCCGTGATCAACTTCCTCATCGGTTCCATGTACGGCGCGGTGGAGGGCTACTACGGCGGTCTTGCGGATCTGATGATGGAGCGTATCAGCGATATCCTGAACGGTGTTCCCTTCATCGTGGTGTGTACGCTGTTCCAGCTCCATTTGTCCAAGAAGGTGGGACCGATCCCGAGTCTTCTGTTTGCCTTTGTGGTGACGGGATGGCTGGGTACGGCATACAGCGTGAGAACACAGTTCTACCGCTACAAGAATCAGGAATATGTCATGGCGGCCCGCACGTTGGGAGCCCGGGACGGAAGAATCATCTTTAAGCATATCTTCCCCAATGCACTGGGTACGGTGGTAACCTCCTCCGCACTGGTCATTCCCGGCGTTATCACGACAGAGAGTATGCTGAGCTTTCTGGGTATCGTAAAGCTGAGCTCCAGCACGTTTATCTCTCTGGGCAACCTGCTTTCCGATTCACAGGGTATCTGGACAAACTATCCCCATCTTATGATTTGTCCTGCATTGTTCCTGTCACTGCTCATGATTTGCTTTAATTTGTTCGGCAACGGTCTGCGTGATGCATTCAACCCGTCGCTGCGCGGAGTGGAGGACTAAGAGATGGATAAAATACTTGAAGTAAAAAATTTGCAGATTTCTTTCCGTACCTCCGGCGGTATGTTAAAGGCAGTGCGCGACATCTCTTTTGATCTGGGGAGGGGCAAGACGCTCGCAATCGTGGGAGAGTCCGGTTCCGGTAAGTCCGTGACCTCCAAGGCGATTCTGGGCATTCTGGCAGGAAATTCCGTTGTGGAGGGCGGTGAGATCCTTTACGACGGCAAGGATCTTCTCAGAATCAACGAAGATGATATGTATAAGCTGCGCGGTGACAAGATATCCATGATCTTTCAGGATCCTCTGTCATCCTTAAACCCGATTGTGAAGATCGGGAAGCAGATCACCGAGGCGATGCTTTTAAAGAATAAGGCAAACCGCAGGGAGGCAAGGGAGGTCTTTAACAAGACCCTCCATGAGCTCAAGGTGAATATGGCGGCTGCCGAGGGCAATGACGCTTCCGTGACGGATGTGATGGCGGACAATTTTGACCGTTTCTGCATCGAAGCAAACAAGCTGGAGAATCAGTACAATCTGGTGCTGAACACAGTGGTGGAGCTGGAGAGCAGCATCAAGGCGTTCTGCTTTTTCGCAAGCAAGAACCAGAAGCAGGATGTAAAGAGACTGCTCAAAGAGTTTGCGGCAAAGCTTGCCAAGGTTGACAACGTATTTTTGAACGGAGATTTCCCGGACAGAAGGAATGAGCTTCATCAGAGACTTGTCAATGTGTCCGGTGACTATAAGCCTGCGAAGGGAAAGGCGAAGGATACGGTGGCACCGGTTCCCGAGTCGATCCTGAAGGTGCTGGGCGAGATCGAGGCGCTGCTGGAGGAAGTGCAGAAGCGCACCAGACCCGCATTTTTCAGCATCGGTTATTACAAGCTTCACAAGGATGATCCCACCTTCTTTGCCAAACCCATAGAGGAGATCAACAGGACAGCTGTCGCATTCCATGAAGCAGATTACATGGAGAAATTCCGTCTGGCAGAGGAGAGGGGAATCCGTCACTCCAACAGTGTTTCCGTGGAGAAGAAAAAGACTGTCTGCAAAGCGTTGGAGGAGGCGGAAAAGTTTTATAAGGGTGAGTTTACCAAGGCGGATGCCTTGAAGCGCTGCAAGGAGCTGACTGCACAGGTCAACGATTCCATTGACCGCCTTGAGATCAGAAAAGACAGCATGGCATACACGTTCGGCACCACGTTAAATCACAACATCGAGAGATATTTCGCAGCGGTGAAGAACAATCCGAAGGAGGAGGCGCGCTACGAAAAGCAGTCAAAGAAGAGAGAGTCGCTGATTGCCAGAGGAAAGACCGTGGACTGGAAGGTGGTTCCGAAGGTTGTCTATGATCTGGATGTATTGAAGGAAGACATCGCGAAGGTGGTTTCTAACTTAAAAGAGCATTACGAGCAGCAGATCGCAGCTTCCGCGGAGACTGATTTTAAGAAGCGCAGCGAGGAGCTGGTCGAGTTTTTCCGTGTGCGTGCTTCGGAGGTAGTTTATTTCGTGACCAGAAGCATGGCAAAGGAGAAAGCACTGGGACTGATGAAGGAAGTGGGTATCCATGAGCCGGAGCTCCGCTATGACCAGTATCCCTTTGAGTTTTCCGGCGGTATGCGTCAGCGTATCGTAATCGCAATCGCGCTTGCCGCAAACCCGGATGTGCTGATCTGTGACGAGCCCACCACTGCACTGGATGTTACCATCCAGGCGCAGATTCTGGAGCTGATCAACAAACTGAAGGCAGAGCGTAATCTGTCGGTTATCTTTATTACCCACGATCTGGGCGTGGTTGCCAACATGGCGGACGACATTGCGGTAATGTATGCCGGAAAGATTGTGGAGTACGGTACTGCCGAGGATATTTTCTACGATCCGAGACATCCGTACACATGGGCGCTTTTGTCCTCCATGCCGGATCTGGACACCAATGAGAAGCTGGATGCCATTCCGGGTACGCCTCCAAATATGATCTATCCGCCGGAGGGAGATGCTTTTGCGGACAGAAATAAGTACGCAATGCAGATTGATTTTGAGCAGCAGCCGCCCATGTTTGAAATTTCAGAGACACACAAGGCAGCCACATGGCTGCTGCATCCCAATGCGCCGAAGGTGGAGATCCCCAAGACGATCACTGACCGTATTGCGCGAATGACCAAGACCGGAGGTGAGCAGCATGAGTGACAACAGCAACGAAGAAGTTTTGCTCAGGGTTGAGCATCTGTGCCAGTATTTCAAGAGCACCAAAGCGGTGGATGACGTCTCCTTCGACATCAAGAAGGGAGAGGTGTTCGGTCTGGTAGGTGAGTCCGGCTGCGGTAAATCCACGACAGGCCGTTCCATCATCAAAATCTACGATATTACATCGGGCAGCATTTATTTCAAGGGCCAGCGTGTCTGCGCGGGAACCATGTCTTATAAGAATGCGATCCGTGACGCACGCGCCAACACGAAGAAAGAGATTGCGGCGCTGCGAAAGGCTGCAAAAGAGCAGCCCGGTCTGCAGGAAAAGAATGAGGCGGAGATTGCCCGGCTGAAAAAAGAGCTGGAGGAGACAGTGGCGGAAAACCGCAGGCTGATCCGCGAGGCAGAGTTTGACCATAAGAACTCTGACAGGGAGTACGCGAAGAAGCTGGCAGCCCAGATCAAGGAAGAGTATGAGCCGAAGCTTGCTGCGGAAAAGGATCCCGGGAAGCTTGCAGAGCTGAAAAAGGAATACAGTGAAAAACTGCGCGTGGCAAAGAAATCCCGCCTGATTACAAAGATTCAGATGATCTTTCAGGATCCCATTGCTTCGCTGAATCCCCGAATGACGGTGCGCGAGATCATTTCCGAGGGTCTTGTGATCAACGGCGTGAAGGATAAGGAGTATATCGACCAGAAGGTATATGAGATTCTGGAGATGGTAGGTCTGGTGCGTGAGCATGCGGGACGTTATCCCCATGAGTTTTCCGGCGGTCAGAGACAGCGTATCGGTATTGCCCGCTCGGTGATCATGCGCCCGGATCTTCTGATTGCGGACGAGCCGATCTCCGCACTGGATGTGTCCATTCAGGCGCAGGTGATCAACCTGCTCAACGACCTTCGGGAGCAGCTTGGACTGACGATCATGTTTATCGCCCACGACTTGTCCGTGGTAAAATATTTTTCGGATCGCATCGGCGTAATGTATTTCGGAAAGATGGTAGAGCTTGCTTCTTCTGATGAACTGTTCCGCCATCCGCTGCATCCCTATACCAAGTCGCTGCTTTCCGCTATTCCTCTGCCGGATCCCAGGTCTGAGAAGAACAGACAGCGTATCGTGTATAATCCGCTTGCAGAGCATGATTATACAACGGATAAGCCCAGCATGAGGGAGCTGATCCCCGGTCACTTTGTATACTGCAATGACGCGGAGGAAGAGAAGTACAAGAAGGAGCTTTTACAGTGAAAAAAGCCGTAACCGGAACGCTTGTCAAATACGGAGTAACCTGCGCCATCGCAGGTCTGATGGCCCTTTTGGTGACGCAGACCTATGGGCTTTCCACGGTGCAGAGCAGGGTGGAGCGGTATCGGATCCTGTGCGATGCCTTTACCGTTCCCGGTGTGATTTTCATTATGTTCGGTCTTTTGCTGAAAATTGCGGACTGTGGGGCTTTGGACGGAATCGCCTATGCCGCGCGCAGCCTGTGCCGTGTATTCATTCCCATGGCGGGGCCGAGGGACGAGAGCTTCTGGGATTATGTGCAGCGTAAGCGAGAGGCGAGAAAGGGAAAAAACACCTCCTTTATCCTGCATGTAGGTATTTTGTATATGATACCCGCGCTGATCTTTATGGCGCTGTTTTACAAGTATTATCGTTAAAAAAGGAGGCAGAAATGATTCCGCAGGAATTATTTTTGCCTTTTCTGTAACATAGGAGAAAGAAAATTGAAATTAGGATTGAAAAATTGTCTGATTACGTTGGCGGGCAGCGTGATACTGGCATTCGGGCTCTACCATGTGCATTCCTTTTCGGGAGTGACGGAGGGAGGCGTGCTTGGAATGACATTGCTTTTGGAGCACTGGTTTTCGGTGTCCCCGGCGATATCGGGCTTTGTTATGAACATTCTCTGTTATTGTCTCGGGTGGAAGCTCATGGGAAAGGGGTTCCTCGGATATACGGTGCTTGCGACCGTGGGCTTTTCCGCCACATACAAGATCTGTGAGCTGTTTCCGCCGCTCTGGCCGGAGCTTGCGGATATGCCGCTTCTGGCTGCGTTTCTGGGAGCGTTTTTTGTAGGGCTCGGAGCGGGGCTCTGCGTGCGGGTCGGCGGGGCACCCAGCGGGGATGATGCGCTTGCCATGAGCATTTCCGCACTTACCGGATGTAAGATCCAGTGGGCTTATCTGTTTACGGATCTGGTGGTTTTAGTCCTGTCCCTCACCTATATTCCGGTGCGCAGGATCGGATTCTCCGTGCTGACCGTCATTTTGTCCGGGCAGTTGATCGGATGGGTGCAGAAGGTGAAACTGCCGTCTTGCATGAAAAGAGATAGTGTGGTATGATAAGCGGAGAAAAAACAGAGAGGAGAGGCCAATGAGAATTTAACCATCTTTTGAGAACATGAAATGTTTTTCGCTGCGGCAGGTTTTGTATGCCGTTTTTCGTGTTACCAGAAGTGGGTTATGGTTCTCATATCCTCTCTTTTTGAATGCAAAAATATGTGAGGAAGAACCGCAGCGAAGAACCGCTTGTAAGGACAGGAGGAATGTGTATGGCACAGATTCGGGTGACGGAACTCACATATGGCTATGAGGGAAGTTTTGATACGATTTTTGAAAAGGTATCCTTTTCCATCGATACAAACTGGAAGCTGGGATTGATTGGGAGGAACGGAAAAGGAAAGACCACGTTTTTAAATCTTCTGATGGGGAAGTACGCCTATCAGGGGACAATCTCTGCACCTACGGTATTTGATTATTTTCCGTATCAGGTGAAAGAGGAACATAGAGAACAGTGCGCTTCGGAATTTCTGGAGGAATTAAAGCCGGGCTGCGAGGAGTGGAGAGTGATCTGCGAGCTGGGAAAGCTGCAGGCGGATGCGGAGCTTTTGTACCGCCCCTTTAATAGCTTAAGCCACGGGGAGCGCACCAAGGTGCTTTTAGCGCTGCTTTTTTCCGGGGAGCATGATTTCCTTCTGATCGACGAGCCCACCAACCATCTGGACGGGCGGGCGAGGGAGAACGTAAAGCAGTATCTGCGCGGGAAGGAGGGCTTTATTCTGGTTTCCCACGACAGGGATCTGCTGGACAACTGCATCGATCATGTGCTGGTGCTGAATCGCAAGAGCATTCAGGTGCAGAGCGGCAATTTTTCCACATGGTGGGAGAACAAGAGCCGGATGGATCAGTTTGCGGAGTCGGAGAATGAAAAGCATTTGCGGGAGATCGCGTCCTTAAAAAAGGCGGTGGAGCAGAGCAGAAGGTGGGCGGAGAAGAACGAGTCCACAAAGATCGGCTTTGATCCCGTGAAGGAGCATGACAGATGTCCGGACACCCGGGCGTACATCGGTGCCAAGACAAAGAAGATGCAGAGCAGGGTGGCAAGCTACGAGAAGCGCATGGAGCGCGAGATCGAGGAGAAGGAAGGGCTCTTACAGGATATTGAGTGTCCGGCAGTGTTGAAATTAAAGCCCCTTGTATACCATAAGGAACGGCTGATAAGCTGCAGGGAGCTTGCCTTGGGCTATGGAGAAAAGCGGATTCTGACAGATTTTAATTTTACACTGATGCAGGGGGAACGTGTCTTTCTCCACGGCGAGAACGGCTGCGGCAAGTCCACCTTTATCAAGGCGTTTTTGCAGGAGGCACAGCCTGTCGTCATGGAAGGCGAGCTGCAGATCGGCGCAGGGCTTGTGATTTCCTATATCAATCAGGACACCTCTTTTTTGCAGGGGGACATCCGTGCCTTCTGCAGGGACAGGGGTCTGGAGGAGAGCCTTTTGTTTGCGCTGCTGCGACAGCTTGACATGGAGAGGGTGCAGTTTTCAAAGCCCCTGCAGGACTTCTCGGAGGGGCAGAAGAAAAAGGTGCTGATTGCGGCGAGCCTGATGACGCCCGCCCACCTGTATATCTGGGATGAGCCGTTAAATTACATCGATGTATTTTCACGCATGCAGATCGAGCAGCTGCTTTTGACTTACAGGCCCACCATGCTTCTGGTGGATCATGATGTGCGTTTTCGGGAAAAGATCGCGACCAGAGTTGTGGAGCTTTAAGCGATGCTTTTGGGAATGGAGATAGGGATGAGAGGAAAAGGGAAAATTTACAAAAGAGCATGGAGGGCATTTCTGGTTTTCAACTGCGCGCTGTGGGCGTTTTCCGGCTGCGGGCGCAGGGAAAAGACCGAGAGCCCCAATATCAAGGGGCCCTGTACCACCTTTGACAGTTACAGCACGCCCACTACGGGCGAGGTGAGGATGCCGGTCTTTCTGGTGGATTTTCCCGATGAGCGGTATGGGGAGGATGCACTTTCCGAGGAGGAGATGCAGGAGCTTCTGTTCGGCGACGGGGAGGAGAGCATGGCGACCTTTGAGCGGAACGCCTCCTACGGTCAGCTGCAGCTTTCCGGGGATGTGCGCTACTATACCGCAGAGCTTCCCATGGAGGATTACAAAAATGCGGACAACGGATTTGAGATGCTGGCGAAGGAGGTGCTGTCGGCGTTTGATGAGGAGCTTGACTACCGGGACTACGACAGCGACAACAACGGACATATCGATGCGTTTACCTTAACCATCGCGGGAGAGGATCTGTACTGGTACGGCTGCCAGTCCACCTGGTATGACGACGAGGAATTTTGCGTGGACGGCGTGTACCCCTATTATTTTATCATAAACGACGCGCAGCCCTATGAATACAACAAAGGCTATTTTGTGGAGGAGATGTGCCATGAGTTCGGGCACTGCATGGGGCTGCCGGACTATTACAAGTATGATTTGGACTGGGACTTTGAGGCGATGGACGGCATTGCGGGCACGGAGATGATGGACGAGATGACGGGGGACTACTCCCAGCTCTCCAAACTGATGCTCGGATGGCTGAAGGAGGATCAGGTGAAGGTTTACAGAGGCGGGACGCAGGAATACCGCCTAAAGAGTGCCAGCGTGGAGGGAAACTGCATTCTGGTGCCCATGTTTCCTGTGGAGGAGGAGAATATAAAGAAGCTGATCAAGGGAGAATATTTCCTGATCCAGTACGATACGGCGGAGGGAAACATGGTGGGGACAATCCGCGAGAAGCATGAGGGCATCCGTATTTTCCATGTGGATGCGCATGTGACCACCGATGTGTACGGGTATCGGAGCTTCAAGTACAACGGTTTCAGCGAATACTACGACGCCACCCACAACGGCAGGCGGATCATCCGGCTTGTCAACGACGGCGGCGGGTACTTCAAGGAGGGAGCCGTCATCGATTATTCCGTGCCGGGCTTTGCGTGGTATGATGAGGACGGAAAGGAGACCGTAAATCCCGGGCTGCGAATCACGGTCACCGGGGAGGGAACGGTGACGATTGAGCAGATCAACCCTTGACGGATCACGGCGGTTTTCGTATGCTTAGTAAAGAGAAACAGACAGGAGGATGCAGTTATGCAGACAGGAAACAGTATCGCCATTCCGGCGATTTTGAAAGTGGGAAGCAAGACCCTTGACCAGATCGGAAACTATCTGAAGGAGGAGGGGCTTGACCGGGTTGTCATTTATTTCGGAAACGGACTGATCGATATGTTCGGCATGAAGGTGATGGAATCGCTGAAGGAGGCGGGTGTCTCCGTGCTGGAATACCGGGAGCTGGATACGGTGTGTATCGACGACATCATCACGCTGGCGTTCGGGCTGCCCAACCATGTGAAGGCGGTGGTGTCCATCGGCGGAGGCAAGGTGATCGACGCCGGAAAGTACGCGGCGTTTTTGCGCAAGCTGCCCTTCATCAGCGTGCCGACCTCAAGCTCCAGCGACGGGTTCTCCAGCGCCAGCGCGTCCCTGATCGTGGACGGGAGAAGGACTTCCGTTCCGGCGAGACTGGCGTACGGCATTATCGTGGATACCCGGGTGATCCGCACGGCACCCGAAAAATTTATCTACTCCGGCATCGGGGACATGCTCTCCAAGATCACCGCCATCTATGACTGGCTGTACGAGGGAGCCTGCGGGGTCAGCGTACCCAATGATTTTGCCATTATGATTGCAAAGAAGGCGGTCAACAGCTTTGTGCGGACGCCCTTTGAGACGATCAAGGACGATCTCTTCTTAAAGGAGCTTCTGGACTCCCTTGCCATGAGCGGCATCGCCAATGAGATTGCGGGGAGCAGCGCGCCCACAAGCGGAAGCGAGCATTTGATTTCCCATGCCCTTGACAAGATTCTGGAGGTACCGCAGCTTCACGGGGTGCAGGTGGGCATCGCAACCTACATTATGAGCAAGGTGCAGAATCACAGATATGTGCGTGTCAATACGGTGCTGACCGAGACCGGCTTCTGGAAGTATGCGGCGGGACTTCAGATGCGGCGTGAGGATTTTTACAAGGCAATCGACATGGCGCCCTCCATCAAGCCCTTCCGCCATACCTATCTGCATGAGGAAAAATACCGCGAGGCGGCAAAGCAGATTGTGGCGGCAGATCCGGTATTGCAGGAGGTACTGTCATGAAAAATTACAGCCTGAACGGCAGCTGGCTTTTTAAAGCCGAAGAGGAGACGGAATTTCAGATTCCCCGGGAGTTTGTGGAGGCGACTGTGCCCGGCACCGTCATGGGAATCTGCTTTGAGAAAGGTCTGATCCCGGATCCCTTTTATCGAGAGAACGAGCTTACCGTGCTGCCGCTTTTTGACCATGATTATACCTTTGAAAAGCATTTTACGGTGACGGAAGAGATGCGTGCCCATGACCTGACAGAGCTGGTGTTTCACGGAATTGACACACTGGCGGACATCTTTTTGAACGGAGCGCTTTTGGGAAGCGTGAACAATATGCACAGGGAATACCGCTATGATGTGACGGATGCGCTCCTTTTGGGAGAGAACTGTCTGCGGGTGGAGCTTCATTCGCCTGTGCGCTACATAAAGGAAGAGAACAAAAAGGTCTTTGCGGGCGGTGTGTCGGATGGCATGGAAGGCTATCCGCACCTGCGAAAGGCACACTGCATGTTCGGATGGGACTGGGGCCCCAGACTGCCGGATATGGGAATTTTCCGGGGTGTGGAGCTTGTGGGGACGGACACGGCGGCGCTTGAGCAGGTCTATGTGACACAGGAGCATGACGGGAGCGGTGCGGTGCGCCTTTCGGTGAAAACCGCATGTAAGGTGACAAAAAGGGCAGAGGAGCGCGGACAGGAGTACCTCTGCGTTACGGCAAAGGCGGTTTCCCCGGACGGCAAAGCCTATGGGATGGAGCCGGACGGAAGCATCCTGATCGCGGATCCCAAGCTCTGGTGGCCAAATGGGTACGGCGAGCAGCCTCTTTATACGGTGCAGGTGACCCTTGCGGACGAGGCAGGAAATGTGCTGGATATCTGGGAGAGAAGGATCGGACTGAGAACCATGACCATGGACACCGGGAAGGACGAGTGGGGAAACCGGTTTGCCCACTGTGTCAACGGACTGGATATTTTTGCCATGGGCGCGGATTATATCCCGGAGGACAGCTTTCTTTCAAGGTGCAGCAGGGAGCGCACCGAGCGCTTGCTACGGGACTGCGTGGCTGCCAATTACAACAGCATCCGGGTGTGGGGCGGCGGCTACTACCCCGACGATTATTTTTACGATCTCTGCGATGAGCTGGGACTTGTGGTGTGGCAGGACTTTATGTTTGCCTGCTCCTCCTATGAGCTGAATGATGATTTTGACGAAAATATCAGGGAAGAGCTCAGACAGAATATCCGGAGGATCAGACACCACGCCAGTCTGGGCCTGTGGTGCGGCAATAACGAGATGGAAACCCAGACGCTGGACGGCTGCTGGAGACCCTCCGCAAAGCAGAAATGCGATTACATCAAGATTTTTGAATACATCATTCCGCAGGTTGTGAAGGAGGAGGATCCCGCCACCTTTTACTGGCCGTCCTCACCCTCCTCGGGCGGCAGCTTCGACAACCCGTGGGATGAGAACAGAGGGGACACCCACTATTGGGATGTATGGCATGGAAGCAAGCCCTTTACCGCATACAGAAGCTACTTTTTCAGGTATCTGTCGGAGTTCGGCTTCCAGTCTTTCCCCTGCCTTAAAACAGTGGAGAGCTTTACGGAGCCGAGGGACCGGAACATCTTTTCCCGCGTGATGGAGATGCACCAGCGAAACAGGGCGGCAAACGGAAAGATTCTGGATTACCTTTCCCAGACCTACCTCTATCCCAAAGACTTTGACAGTCTGTTGTATGCCTCCCAGCTTTTGCAGGCGGAGGCAATCCGCTACGGCGTGGAGCATTTCAGACGGCATAGGGGAAGATGCATGGGCACCGTCGTATGGCAGCTAAACGACATCTGGCCGGTGGCGTCCTGGGCGAGCATTGACTACTACGGACGATGGAAGGCGCTGCATTATGCGGAGCGCAGAATGTTTGCTCCGGTGTTGCTCTCCTGCGAGGAGACAGGCGAGCTGACGGAGCGCCCCTTCTGTATTCAGGAGCGGGTAAAGCCCATGGAAAAGGCGATCCGCCTGCATGTGGCAAACGAGACGAGAGAGGCGCAGACCGGAACGGTGTACTGGGAGCTGCGCACCCCAGACGCGGGTATAATTGACCGGGGAAGTCAGAAAGTGACGGCACCGGCATTTGACGGGGTATGGCTTGACAAGATCGTGTTTGCACAGGCGGACGAGCTTCAGAATTATGTCAGCTTTCGGTTTGAACAGGATGGGGAAGTGATTTCACAGGGAACCGTGCTGTTCACGGCGCCCAAGCACTTTAAATTTGAGGATCCCGGTCTTTCATTCAGCGTATCGGGCAGGGAGATCACGGTGGCGGCAGCAGGCTACGCCAAGAGCGTGGAGATCGTGCCGAAGAACGGCGACGCCAGATTCTCGGACAATTTCTTTGACCTGAACGGGGACAGCAGGACGGTCACGGTGTCAGAGGGGGATGCCACGGAATTTGCGGTAAGGAGCGTCTACGATATGGCGTGAGACATCCGCACATACACAGAGAGGATGGATGAACGGATATGAAAAAAAGGATCATGGCGCTTTTGATGGGTGTTCTGCTTCTTTCGGGCTGCGGCGGAGAGAAAGCGGGAGAGAAAATCGACGCAGCCGCGGTGCAGGCCTCTCTTTTGGCGGACTGTACCTACATCACCGAAGAAATGTATGAGCAGGCGACGGCATTCCCGGAGGGAGACCTGACGCGGATTGCAGCAGCCATGCGGAAGGCGGAGGATGGCGGAGAGGTTACGATCGGCGTGATCGGCGGTTCCATCACCCAGGGCTCCTCGGCGAGCAGTCAGGATAAGAACTATGCGTCACTTCTGAAAAAATGGTGGGAGAACAGCTTCCCGCAGGCAAAGATCACGCTGGTCAACGCCGGAGTGGGAGGAACCAGCTCCTATCTGGGCGTACACCGGGCGGAGGAGGATCTTTTATGTCAGGATCCCGACTTTGTGGTGGTGGAGTTCTCCGTCAACGATGCCAACACCCCATTCTATAAAAAGAGCTACGACAATCTGGTGTACCGTATTCTGACACAGGACAATGCGCCGGGCGTACTGCTTTTGTTCATGACCATGGAGGACGGCACAAGCGCACAGGAAAACGATTCCATGATCGGCTTCCGGTACGGGCTCCCCATGATAAGCTACCGCAATGCGGTGATGTACGGCATGGAGCAGGGCTTGTTTGCGTGGAAGGATATTTCCCCGGACAACATTCACCCCAATGACAGGGGACACGCCATGGTGGGCGAGCTTTTGGAGGTCTGCCTCGGAGGCATACGGGCGCGGTTACAGGAGATTCCCGGGGAAAAGGCGGCATTTACAAAGCCTATCGTGACGAAGGAGGTTTACATGGATGCCGCCATCTTAAACCGTGAGGATCTGGAGCCGGTAAGCTGGGGCAGCTTTGCGGCGGAGGATGTGAGCAGCCGTTTCCCGGGAAACTGGACGACCGCATCCGGCGAGGAAGGGATCGTGTTTGAGACCGAGGCGGCAAATATCGGCATCATGTACCAGAAGTACACGAACGGAACCGGCGGGCAGTATGAGGTCTACGTGGACGGCGAGTACAGAGCCACATTGGACGCGGACTTTTCCGGCGGCTGGGGAAATTACGGGGAGACCGTGGAGGTCTTTTCCTCCGATGAAAAGAAGGTAAGAAGGATCGAGATCAAAAGAAAAGAAGGCACCGCGGAGGGCGCCTTCAGTATCATGGGGCTTTTGGTTTCATAAAAGCCGGAAGATCTTCCAGAGTGATCACATAAGGGTGGTTGTAGACATAGTGCAGATACTCAGGAGAGTTCTGCTCGTGGATGTGGATGGTGTGCCAGGTTAAAAACCAGCACCATTCCACATGACGGTCGATCAGCAGCTGAGGGTCGGGGATCGGCCCGTTTTCATGGTGACAGACAGGCATTTGCTTGTCTGTTATTTTTTTGAGAAAGCGGTAGAGCTCCTCGTGGATCCCCTCCGTGTAGGCGTCTCCGCCGATGCAGTCCACATAGGCGTCCCCGGGATACCAGCCGTCGTGCATCTCATGGGAATAGCCAAGCACCCAGATCAGATTGTCCAGATGATGCAGGTTGGTGAAGCGGTCATACATCAGTCTCCAGAGGGCGATGAACGGCTCGGGGCCACCCTTTCCCCACCAGAACCAGGCGCCGTCAAACTCATGGAGCGGACGCCAGAGAACGGGAATGTCCGCATCCCGCAGGACGGAAAGGGCGGCGGCAGCCGCGTCCAGATTATCCAAAAGCCCCTGATAGAGGGCTGTTCCGGGGGTTAAAAGCTCCTTCATGTCCACGCTCTCCTGACTGGAGGGATAGCCCACGCCGTAGGGCGGGATTCCCCAGTGCCAGCAGATGGAAACGATGCCGCCCCGGTCATGCCAGCTTTTTGCCCGGGCATTGACGCCCTCAAAGTCATTTTCTATGTAATCAAGTCCCAGAATGGCGGGCAGATGTCCGCTGCATTCAAAAATATGGGAAAGCTCGTCACCGTTTGTCTGGTCTCTGGGGCATTCCTGCTGGCCGGATAAAATGCCGATGCCCTTCAGGGAGTTCAAAAACAGGTACAGGTTTTGTGCGGTCCGGTTCATAAAAATCTCCATTATTGATAAAATTTGTATATTACTGATTCAGCATACCACAGGTCTGAGAAAAAGAAAAGTTAATTTAAGTTAAAAATCTAAATAAATTAACTTAACATAAACTTATCAAACGAAAAAAACAGAAAAAACAAAGGGAAATACCAAAAAATCAGTGTAAACAATAGCTACAACGAGTACAACAAAAGTGAAATAAAAATGCACAAAAAGGAAAAACAAATATTAGCTAAAATGACAAAATGCATAAAAACGGTTGCGGTTTTTATGCAATTATAGTAAGATTACTACATAAGCTAAAAAAACTTAAAGTTACTTAAAATTAAAATGCAGGAAGATAGCCAATTTCCTGCAAAAAGCGTTGCAATAAAGTGGCTTTGAATGAGGAGCATTATGAAGAAAGGCAGACAAATCCTTTGCATCGGACTGGCGGCAATGCTAGGTTCCGGTGCGGTCGGATGCGGTGGCGGCAAGGCAGTGAAAAGCGAATACATACCCGAGACGGTGGAAATTTACGAAGCGGAGGATGCGCTCTTTACGGGAAATGTGGGCAAGGCATCAGCCGTGCTTGCAGGGTTTTCGGGGAGCGGCTACGTGGAAGGCTTCCAGACGGACGGCGACAGCTGTACCTTTAAAATCCGGGTGCCTGAGGACGGGTTCTACGATCTCTCCTTTGTGAGCGCCAGCGGCGGAAATGAAAAATACAATTATGTATATGTAGATGGGGAGAAGATGGGGGAGGTAAAAACGGAGAGCAGGGACTTTGCGGACTCCATACTCACCCGGATCTACATGGCGGCGGGAGAGCATGAGGTGAAGATCTCCTCCTACTGGGGCTGGATCTCGCTGGACTGCCTGAAGGTGCTTACCTCGGAGCCCATCGATTCTTCTGTTTATGATATCAAGGCGGGGCTTTCCAACCGGAACGCTTCGGATATTACAAAGAGACTTTACAGTTATCTGCTGGATGTGTACGGCGAGAAATTCATTTCGGGACAGTACTGTGACACAGGACAGTACGGAAAAGAGTTCCAGATCGTGAAGGGCGAGACCGGAAAGACGCCGGCGGTTCTGGGGCTGGACTTCATCGAGTATACGCCCTCCAGGGTGGAGCACGGCAGTTCCGGCAAGGCGACCGGGCTTGCTATTGATTTCTGGAAGAACGGCGGCATCGTTACCTTCTGCTGGCATTGGAACGCACCGTCAAAGTATCTGACGGGAGAGTGGTACAGCGGATTCAGAACCTCCGCGACAAACATTGATCTGGCGAAAATCATGGACGGCGGGGACGAGGAAGGGTACGAGCTTCTGATGGCGGACATCGACGCCATAGCCAAGCAGTTACAAACCTTGCAGGACGCAGGCGTACCGGTACTGTGGAGACCGCTCCATGAGGCCAGCGGCGGATGGTTCTGGTGGGGAGCATCGGGGCCTGAGGCGTACAAGAAACTCTACATATTATTATATGAAAAGCTTACCGAGGAGTACGGACTCAATAATCTGATCTGGCTCTGGAACGGACAGGACGCAGAGTGGTATCCCGGAGATGAATATGTGGACATCATCGGCGAGGACATTTATCCGGGCGAGCGGGTCTACACTTCACAGGCTTCTTCTTATTTAAATGCGGCTGAAAATTACAGCACGGAGAAAAAGATGGTTTATCTGTCCGAGAACGGATGCCTGTTCGATCCCGAGCTTGCAAAGAGGGACGGTGCCATGTGGGGTATGTGGTGTACCTGGCAGGGTGAGTTCGTGGCGAAGGATGTTGCGATCTACTCGGTCAGCGAACAGTATACGGAAGCGGATATGATGAAACAGGTTTACGAGAATGAGGACGTGATCACACTGGAGGATCTGCCGGACTTCTCAACATACAAGATCCGCAGAGGATTATAAAACAGAAAGAGAGAGGTAGGAATATGAAGCGGAGGGAAACCGGCAAAAAAATCATGGCATTGGCGCTGACGATTGCGATGACACTGTCCCTGCTTCCCGTGACGGGACTGGAGAGCAGTGCAAAGACAGAGCTGCTGATGGATGATTTTGATGAGATCATCAGTACATACAATATTGATCCTTCCATTCCTTCTTATAAGGAATATATGGAAGAATACGGCTCGCAGGCAAGACCGGCGGACGTGGTGGAGATCCCCGCAGCGGACTATGCCCGGTATGAGGACAATGACGCAGCCGCAGTGCCCGAGCTGTATACAGACTACGAGGGCATGGCGGGCGGAAGCGTTCTGACCAGTGAAAATTCCCTGATCGAATTTGAGGTTGCGGTAAAGACCTCCGGACTTTATAACCTTTCGGTTGTATATTATCCGGTTGCGGGAAAGAACTCGGACATCCAGAGAAGCGTGTTCGTGGACGGCGAGCTTCCCTTTGCAGAAATGTCGCTTTTAACCTTCCCCAGAGTGTGGACGAATTACGTGGAGGATACCGTTGTGAATGCAGACGGCGTCACCGTGAAGAACTGGGATAAGGACAATCAGGGAAATGACGTGAAGCCCAAGACCATGGAAGTACCCGAGTGGCAGAGCAGATACCTCTACGACAGCAACGGTTACATTACGGAAGCCCTCTCCATATATCTGGAAGCGGGAACGCACACCATCAGCATGATCTCCCTGAAGGAGCCGATGCTGATCAACAAGCTGGTGCTGAGCAACGAGGGCGAGGTAAAGAGCTACGCAGAGATCAAGGCGGCATGGGATGCAAACGGAGCAAAGGATGCCTCCGGCAGCCAGATCGTACTGGAAGGCGAGTACGCAAGCAAAACCTCCTCCCAGATGCTTTATCCCCAGCAGGATCAGTCTTCTCCCTCCGTATCGCCCTCCAGCGCGAAGGAGCTTCTGAACAACTCCATCGGAGGCAATTCATGGAGACTGGTAGGACAGTGGATTGAATGGGATTTTGATGTGCCGGAGAGCGGCTACTACAATATTTCCTTATATGATAAACAGAACTTCTCCAGAGGTATCCACGTTTCAAGACGTATTACCATAGACGGCGAGGTGCCGTTTGCAGAGATGTCAAGCTACGCATTCGACTATGCGCAGAGCTGGAGAGAGGATGTGCTTGAGGACGAAAACGGCGATGCCTACCGGTTCTATCTGGAGGCAGGACACCACACACTCCGCATGGAGGTTGTGCTGGGTGAGTTCTCCGAGATCGTAGGTCTTGTGGAGGAAGCGGTACAGCAGCTCAACAGTATTTACAGACAGGTTATCAAGGTAACGGGCGTAAAGCCGGATACCTACCGTGATTATCAGATCGAGGCAACACTTCCCGAGCTGAACGCACAGCTTGTTGAGGCGAGGGACATTCTGAATGAGGCGCTGACGAAGCTGGAAGCCGTGGCAGGAAAGAATACGGATAAAAAGACGGTGCTTCTTACCATGAGGGATCAGCTCGACGATCTGATCAAGGATGCAGAGTATTTCGTGCGTACCATTTCTTCCTATAAGGTGAATGTGAGAGCGTTGGGTACCTGGATCACACAGGTAATCAGCCAGCCACTGCAGATCGACAGAATCACGGTGTACTCCCCGGATCAGAAGGTGGAATACAAGAATACCGGATTCTTCGCAGGTGCAGGCTTTGAAATGAAGAGATTGTACTATTCCTTCATTATAGACTACAACAACATCGGAAGCGTGTCGGAGGATGGCACAGGCGAGTCCATCACCCTCTGGGTAGGCTCCGGACGTGATCAGGCAAACGTAATCAAGTCCCTGATCGATGAGACCTTTACCAGCCAGACCGGAATCGGCGTCAACGTGCAGCTGGTGGATATGTCCACACTGTTGAAGGCAACGCTGGTGGGAGAGGGACCCGATGTGGCAATTCAGGTTGCAAATACCAACGGCATTGCGGGCGCGGTGCTGAACACTGGAAACGATACGCCGGTCAACTACGGTATCAGAAACGCAGTTCTGGATCTGACCCAGTTCCCCGATATCGATGAGGTGCTGGCGAGATTTCCTGAGGCGGCGACCCTGCAGTTTACCTATGACGGCGCGACCTACGGACTGCCCGAGACCATCACTTACCCGGTTATGTTCTACAGAAAGGACATTCTGGCGGAGATCGGGCTTGAGGTTCCGAAGACATGGGACGATGTGAAGGTTGCCATGACGGTGCTTGCAAAGAACCAGATGGAATTCGGTATGCTGGCGACGGAGCAGATCTTTGCATCGCTCCTGTATCAGAACGGCGGCTCCTACTACACGGAGGACGCGAAGGCATCCGCACTGGATTCCGATATCGCAGTCAGCGTGTTCAAGGATTTCTGCGAATATTACACGGACTACAAGCTGGATAAGGAAACCAGCGTGGAAGAACGTTTCCGTACAGGTGAGTGTCCCATTATCATAGCGGACTACACGACTTACAACAACTTTGCGGTGTCCGCACCGGATATTGCCGGATTGTGGAGCTTCACCCAGATCCCCGGCACGGTACATGCGGACGGCACGGTGGATCACTCCGTAGCGAGCACGGGTCTTGCCAGCATGATCATGGCGGACACGGATCAAGCGGATGCAAGCTGGGAGTTCTTAAAATGGTGGACCAGCGCAGAGACACAGACCCAGTACGGCAGGGAGATGGAAGGTCTCATGGGCTCGGCAGCCCGTGTACCGACCGCAAACTACGAGGCATTCCTGAACATGCCCTGGCCGGTGGATGATTTTGAAGCGCTGAAGGAATCCATGGAGTGGGTGAAGGGTATCCCTCAGGTGCCCGGCGGATATTACTCCTGGAGAAACGTATACAATGCATTCTACACGGTGGTGACAAATACGGATACCGCACTTCCCAGAGAAGAGTTGATGGATAAGGTAATCTACATCAATGCCGAGATCAACTACAAGAGAGAAGAGCTGGAACTGGATGCAAAGAGGAAATAGCGGAGGTGAGAAGACATGGCTGAAAACGGAAATGTTTCCGAAGTAAAAGTATCGCAGGAGGCGCTTGACATTGCAAAGAAGCAGGCGACTCTCGGATATAGAATCAAAAGAAATAAAGCTTCCTACCTGATGCTCGCACCGTATTTTATCCTGTTTTTCCTCTTTACGGTATTGCCGGTAATTATGAGCGTGGCATTCTCCTTCACCTATTACAACATGCTGGAGATGCCGGAATTCATCGGCTGGAAGAACTATATCAAGCTGTTTCTGGAGGACGACATCTTCCTGAAAGCATTGAAGAATACCCTGATCCTTGCGGTCGTAACCGGGCCGGTCAGCTATTTTCTGTGTCTGCTGTTCGCGTGGATCATCAACGAGTTTAAAGGCTGGGTGAGAGCGTTCCTTACGCTGATCTTCTATGCACCCAGTATCTGCGGTAACGCATATGTGGTATGGACGCTGATCCTCTCCGGCGACCGTTACGGATACCTGAATGGTCTCCTGATGGATCTGGGCATTCTGGACGAGGCGATCGTGTGGATGAAAACGGAGAAATGGGTGCTGCCCCTCCTGATCGTGGTGCAGCTGTGGCTGAGTCTCGGTACCGGCTTCCTCTCCTTCATCGCAGGTCTCCAGACCGTGGACAAATCGCTCTACGAGGCGGCGGCGCTGGACGGCGTGAAGAACCGTTGGCAGGAGCTCTGGTATGTAACTTTGCCGGCAATGAAGCCCCAGCTGATGTTCGGTGCGGTGATGCAGATCACACAGGCATTCGCTATATCGGATGTGTCCATACAGCTTGCGGGAAACCCCTCCGTCAACTACTCGGGCGCGACGGTGGTCACGCACCTTCTGGACTACGGTACCGTCCGGTTTGAGATGGGTTATGCATCGGCGATTGCAACCGTGCTGTTCTTACTGATGGTGGGCAGCAACCTGATTGTGCAGAAATTGTTAAGGAGGGTGGGAGAATAATGAAAAAAGAAAAAGATTACCTCAAACCCTACCGGAAACGCAGATTTTTCAAGCCGAGGGAGAAGAAACTGAACCGCTCCATGGCGGGAAACACGCTTTTGTTCGTGATCATGGCAATCTGCGGCGTGGCGATGGTGATGCCGCTTGTCATGGTAATCAACAACTGCTTAAAGCCTTTGGATGAGCTGTACCAGTTCCCGCCCAAGATTTTTGTAAGAAACCCAACTCTGGAAAATTTCTCGGATCTGTTCACCTTGATGAATGACTCCTGGGTTCCTTTTTCCAGATACATATTGAACACGATCATTATTACCGGCGGCGGCATGGTGGGACACGTTATCATCGCCTCCCTTGCAGCGTATCCTCTGGCAAAGCACAAATTCCCCGGAAAGAACATTCTGTTCCAGATGGTAGTGCTCTCCATGATGTTCCACTGGACGGTTACGCAGACGCCCCAGTACATGATTATTTCGTGGCTGCATATCAACAACAGTTACCTTGCGCTTATCCTGCCGGCATGCTCCTTCGGTATGGGGCTTTACCTGATGAAGCAGTTCATGGAGCAGCTTCCCGATTCCCTGATGGAGTCGGCGAGACTGGACGGCGCAAACGAGTGGCATATTTTCTGGAAGATCGTAATGCCGAACGTAAAGCCTGCATGGCTGACACTGGCAATCTTCCAGTTCCAGCAGATGTGGGGCAACACGGGAAGCACCTTCCTGCGGGATGAGGATTTGAAACCGTTACAGTATTCCCTGCAGCAGATTTCTGCGGGCGGTATGGCGAGAGCGGGAGCGGCAGCGGCAGTGACCTTCATTATTGCGGCAGTGCCCATTACCTTCTTCCTGATCTGCCAGAGAAACATTCTGGAAACGATGACTTCATCCGGTATGAAGGATTGATGAGGAGGGAACGGAGATGAAAAGTTTCATAAAACGAAAAAGAATCCTTTCTTTCTGTCTGGCAGTGCTGACTGCAGTACTGATGACGGGAGAAGACGTAAGCGCCTCCACACTTCCTTATGATTCTTATAATTACGATTATCGGGAGTATATTCATATGACGCCGGCGCCCTATGTACCGGCGGGCTCGATCGGAGGAGAGAACCTTTCCTACAACGGGGAGCCGATCGGCAGATTCGTGACGCCGCAGGATCTCTGCCAGGCGGACGACGGCCGGATCTACATTGCGGACACGGGCAACAACCGTATCGTGGTGCTGAACCGGGAAATGAACAAGGTGGAGAACATTATCACCACGTTCGATAACAGCGGCACGGAGGATTCCTTCAACCAGCCCTACGGCGTATGCGTGTCGGAGAACGGTCAGGTGTATGTGGCGGATTCACAGAACCGCCGCGTGGTGGTGCTTGAGAAGGACGGCACACTGGTAAAGATCGTGGCAAATCCCCAGTCGGAGAGCTTGGATGACGGCTATGTGTTCACCCCGCTCAAGGTCACGGTGGACTACGCGGACAGAATTTACGTGATCGCACAGAACATGTTTGAAGGAATCATGGTATTCGAGAGCAACGGCAATTTCTCAAGCTTCTTCGGAACCATCGATGTAAAGCTCTCTCTCTGGGAGAAATTCTGGAAGAGAATCGCAACCAAGGAGGAGCGTTCCAAACAGCAGCTCTACATTCCTACCGAGTTTACCGGAATTGATATCGACCCGGACGGCTTTGTTTACGCAACCAACATTGACTCCAACGGCGAGCAGGGCGTGAGAAGACTGAACCCCAGAGGTGAGGACGTCATCAAGAAGGGCGAGAACACAAACGTGGGCGGTGATCTCTGGACGGAAGGATCTACGGAGTATGCGGGGCCTTCCCAGTTCACGGATGTGGTTTACAGACAGAACGGCATTTACTCCTGTCTTGACCGCAAGAGAGGAAGAGTGTTCACCTATGACCACGAAGGAAATCTGCTGTATGTATTCGGCGGACTTGGCACACAGGAGGGAACCTTCTCCCTGCCGGTTTCCATTGAGGACATCGGCGGAAAGCTCGTGGTGCTGGACGCTACGAGAGCACAGATTGTAAGCTTTGAGGAGACGGAGTACGGCAGACTGATCAACGAGGCGGTTTCCCTCCGGTACGACGGCGACGAGGCGGAGGCGGTAGAGCTCTGGCGCAGGGTGCTTGAACTTGACGAAAACAACGAGCTGGCGAACACCGGTATCGGAAAAGCCTATCTGACCGCAGGCGATTATGTGAACGCCATGAAGTACCTGAAATTGGGTATGAACCGCGATTACTATTCCATCGCGTACAGACGTTACAGAAACGGAAAGCTTACGGAGAATGCAAGCTATTTCCTGACAGGAGTGCTGGTTCTGATCGTTGCATGGAAGGTCGTGAAATACATCAGGAACAAGAAGAAGGGAGGCGAACAGAATGGGTAAGTATTTTTCAAAGGAAAAATGGAAATATATGTTCTACACCATTTCCCATCCCATGGACGGATACTACTGGATCCGCCACGCGGACAGGGGAAGCGTACCGCTTGCCATTCTGATGGTCATCATCTTCTCCGCCTGCTTTACGGCGAACAGGCTTCTGGCGAGCTTCGTGGTGAACGATCTGGATCCGAGAGGCGTGGACAGCTTGTATGAGCTGCTCGGCGTGCTGGCATTTTACCTTCTGCTGTGCGTCAGCAACTGGTCTGTCACCTGTCTGATGAACGGAGAGGGGCGGCTCAAGGATATCGCCATTGCCATCGGCTACGGCACGGTGCCCATAAGTGTGGTTCTGTTTGCCGCAACCGTTATCAGCCAGTTTATCGCAGATGACGAGCAGGCATTTTACGGATTGCTTCTGGCGGTGGGAATCGCCTACGGCGTGATCATGATGCTGATCGGTATCATGCAGGTACATAACTACACGCTGGGCAAGACGCTTTTGACCCTGTTCATCACCATGCTGGCACTGTTGATCATTGTTTTCCTGCTGCTGCTCTTGAGCAACCTGTTGGGAATGGTAATCAACTTCTTTAAGAGTATTTACACAGAGATTATATTCAGGACGTAGGAGGCGGGAGCATGAAATCCAAAAAGGAAAAGAAAATCAAACAACCCATGAGCCTTGCCAGAAAGATTGCGTACAGCATTCTGGGCGTCATTGCCGTGGCGGTTGCCGCATATCTGATCTACTACCTGATTCATTATGTATGCTATGACAAGTATAAGGATTATCTGACAACCTACGAGTACGAGGAGGGAACGACGTTTACCCCCGTCACGGAGGCAAAGGCAGATGTTTCGGGCATGGTGTTGGTGTGTGAGAATGAAAGCCTTAAGCTCTACACGGATACCGCAACCGCAGGAGTGGCGGTCTATGACAAGAGGGACGGCAGCATTACCTATTCCAATCCCCTTGATCCGGAGAGCGACAGCATTGCGAATACGAGCAACATCAACTACCTGAAATCGCAGTTCATCTTAGGTTATTACAACGCGGATGTAAAGGCGGGTACTTACGATTCCTACAGCGGCGCCGTTGCAAAGGGACAGTACAGCTACGAGGGCATCGCAGACGGCATCCGCTATATCTACCGGATCGGTGATTTAAAGAACTCCGACGGTACGGAGGGCATCTCCTTCGAGATTCCCCTTGAGTACAGACTGGATGGGGACGGCATTACGGTATCCATTCCGGTGAAGGGCATCAAGGAGTACGGCGGCGGTTCGGTGTACCGTATCCAGCTCCTCCGCTATATGGGAGCGGCAGACAGCAGTGAAGAGGGGTATCTGGTAGTACCGAACGGTTCCGGCTCCCTGATCTGCTTCAACAACGGTAAGCTGACGGCAGCCAACTATGCACAGTATGTGTACGATATGGATCCGCTGACATCCACCTATACTACCATTGAGAATATCAAGGCGGCAAGACTTCCGCTCTACGGTATCTGCAGAGAGGACAGAAGTCTTCTGGTCACCATCGAGGACAGCGCTTCCGTATCGCTGATTACCGCAGGTATCTCCGGTGTGTATAACGATTACAACTACGCTTACCCCACCTTTGTGCTGCGGAATGCGGACAATCTGAAGAACTTCGGAGACTCCTCCACCGATATCTACGTGCTGGAGCCGGACGCATACGATGTGAACCTGCAGGTTCGCTACACCTTCTTAAACAAAGAGTACAAAGGCTATGACGGTCTTGCAAATTATTACAGGAACCGCCTGATGGCAGAGGGCACGCTCACAAAGAACGACGCCACGGGAGATATCCCGTTCTACTATGACATCATCAGCGGCGTAAAGGAAAATTCCCATTTCCTGGGCGTCCAGTATTTACATACCTTTGCCATGACCACCTTTGACCAGGCAGGAAAGATTTCCGACGATCTGCTTTCACTGGGCATCGGCAATCAGGTGATGAACCTGCAGGGCTGGTTCAACGGCGGATATTACCACGATACGGCAAAGAAGATCAAGGTGCTTGCAAAGCTTGGCGGCAGGTCCGGACTGAATAAGCTCAATGAGAAGCTCGCCGCTAACGGCGGTGTGCTGTACGCGGATGTGTCCCTGCAGCAGGTGACCTTCGCGGACGATCGGTTCAACTACAATACCGAGAGCTCCCGTTACTACGGAGCCGGCTACGCGGCAAGTCTGGGACAGATCAATCCCACGACCCTGAGAAACACTTCGGGGCTTGGCTATATGGAGAGTAAGTACAATCTGCTTTCCCCCAAGTATCTGCCCAGATATGTAGGCAAGTTTGCACAGAAGATCGAGAAGTACGACCTGTACGGCATCTCCCTGAGAGATCTGGGAAATGAACTCTACTCGGACAAGAGAAGAACGGAGTGCATCGACAGGGAAGCGGCGCTTGATGTGGTACTGGCGCAGTTCAATGTGCTGGAGGAGACCGGAAAGCGGCTGATGACCAACACGGCGAACGCATACAGCTTTGCTTACAGCACAGACATCATCAATGTTCCTACGGACGACAACGATTTTGCAATCATAGATGCACAGATTCCTCTGTATGAAATGATCATCCACGGCTGCATTTCCTATTCTTCGGAGCTGCTCAACTATGTGGATGAGGAGGATATGACCCCCATGATCCTGCAGCTGATCGAGGCGGGGGCATCTCCGCATTACCAGTTTACCTGGGAGGCGTCCAGCGAGATGAAGGACACCGGACTGAACCGGTTCTACGCAACCACATATGAGACGTGGAAGGGAGAAGCGGTTGAAGTCTACGGAAAGGTGAACGAGGCGTTAAAGCATGTGAACGGCGCGCTGATCACAGGGCATGAGATTCTGGATAACGGCGTGCGGAAAGTAACCTATGACAACGGTGTTGTGATTTACATTAACTACGGGAATGAGGCCCAGAAGGCGGACGGACTTGAGATTCCGGCAGCGGGCTACAGATTGGAGGGGATTTAAATGCGGAAAAAGAAAAAACTGACTCTTCTCCAAAAACGAAGCCTCATGGGATACCTGTTCATACTGCCATGGCTGGTGGGATTCATTCTCTTCTATGTCAGATCCCTGATTCTGACAGGACAGTTTGCTTTTTCCAACATGACGGTGGATACCATACACGGTGGTTACACGCTGGAGTGGGTCGGACTTGACAATTTCATCTACGCTTTCCGGGTACACGGTTCCTTCAAACAGGTACTGACCGAGTCCGTGATGGGAATGCTGGTCGATGTGCCGTTAATCATTTTCTTCAGCTTGTTTATGGCGATGCTGCTGAACCAGAAGTTCAAAGGCAGGGCGGTGGTGAGAGCAATCTTCTTCCTGCCCGTGATCTTAAACTCAGGTGCAATCACGGCAGCCATGGATCTGTCCGCACAGATGATGTCAGGCGGTATTGCCACACAGGCAGCGGAGGTGACGGCGACGGCGGGTACGACCATCGCGTTTGATATCGACTACCTGATCGACATGTTTATGAGCTTGGGACTTCCGGCGACCATCATGGACTACATTGTGGAAGCCGTGGCGAGAATCAATGACATCATTTCCGCGTCCGGCGTACAGATCATCATTTTCATTGCCGCACTGCAGTCCATTCCGGGCTCCATGTACGAGGTGGCAAAGATCGAGGGCGCTACCGGATATGAGACCTTCTGGAAGGTAACCTTCCCCATGGTAATGCCCCATATCATCACCAACGTGGTTTACACCATTGTTGACAGCTTCACGGAGAGTGATGTGGTGGATCTGGCGTACACGGTGGCATTTGACCAGTTCAATTACGGACTGAGCTCCGTATTCAGTTTGGTCAGCACGGTTGTTACCTGCGTGATACTGGTTCTTGTCTGCGGATGGATTCAGAAGCGGACATTCTACTACAATTAGGAAAGGAGAGGAATGCAATGGAAAAGGTCTTAAAATTGAAGGCAATATTTCAGGATCCGGATCAGACCAGGAGTATGCTGAACAGTATTAAGAATTTTCTGCTGACCGTGCTTCGCATTGCGATCATCATCGGTGTCAGCTATGTGATTCTTTCTCCTGTGATCGGATTGATCGTCAACTCCATCTCCTCCAACAAGGATGCCTACGACCCCATGGTCTTTGTGCTCCCGAAGTTCCCGACGTTTGAGAAATACGCGCTGGTGTTGAAGAGAATGGATTACTTCCCTACCATAGCGAGAGATCTTCTGTATACGATCAGCTTAACGCTCTTGGAGCTGCTTGTCTGCTCCATGGTAGGATACGGTTTTGCAAGATTTAATTTCCCGTTCAAGAATGTTTTGTTTGCCTGCGTGGTGATCATGATCGTAATTCCTTCTCACACCATCATGCTTCCGCTTTACATGACCTTCAAGAACTTTGATCCCTTTGGTCTGGTCAGTGCCATAAAGGGCACATCGGGACTGATGGGTACCGTGATCCCCATGTACGCCATGACGCTTTTAGGCTGTGGCGTCAGGTCGGGATTGTACATTTACATTTTTAATCAGTTCTTCCGCGGACTGCCCAAGGAAATCGAGGAGGCGGCTTTCGTGGATGGGGCAGGCGTTTGGTACACCTATTTCAGGATCATGTTACGCAACGCTATGCCGGCTGTTATCACCGTGGCGGTGTTCTCCATGGTATGGCAGTTCAATGATACTTTTTATGCGAAGTTATTTCTGATCAGCGAGAATGTGGTGATCAGTAAGAAGATAGCGACACTGCAGGCAGTCATTGCAAACAATGACAAGATTCTGGACCTTCCGATCCAGGAGCTCTACTTGGATGCCGGCATCATACTTGTGATTCTTCCCATCCTGATTATCTATCTTGTGCTTCAGAAATACTTTATAGAGGGCGTGGAGAGAAGTGGTATCGTAGGATAGGTCTCTCCGCAGAATCATCAACTTTTAAACTAAAAAAAGGAGGATTGAAAAAGTTGAAAAAGCAAAAAGTTTTATCCTGCCTTCTGGCAGGAGTCATGGCTCTGTCCATGACAGCATGCGGCAATGACGCAGCGACTTCCAATACGGAAACGGGCGCAACCACACCGGAGACCACGCCGGCACCTGTTGTAGAGGAAGAAGCAAGCATTGATTTCGAGGACGGCAACATGGGCTTTGTGGCGCCGTACATGGTTCCGGCGAATGCGGCTGAGATTGAAATGGCAGTCGTAGACTACAACGGAAGCAAGGCACTGCAGGTAAAGAATCTGACTGGAAAAGTTCCGTTTGTCGGAATTGATGCTACCAGCCTTTTGGGGGCAGATGTGGCAAAAGTTGCCTCTGTAGAAATGTCCATTGGTGTTACCTATGACAATGGAAAATTCAGCGCTACTTCAGGTCAAATTTTGGCGTGGAGCGGCGAAGATTTGATCGAAAGCGCCGATGATTGGAGCGTATATCTGGAGAGCGCAAACCCGAAGAAAGCAGTGGCTACTCTGGATGCAGGTGAAGAGTTTGTTGCGGACGCAGGAAATATTTTTATTGTCAATCTGAACACAGACAACGGTGTGAGTGAGGGAAATGGAAATGCCACCCTTTACATTGACAACATTCGTTTCCTGGATGCATCCGGTAATCTGTTAAAGGCAGATTCTTCCGTTGCCTTTGCAGCACCGAAAGGATTTGAAAATACGGGAAAAGATTACTCTAATCTTTGTGCATTAAGCGGAGCAGTAAACTTTGAAGGCTTTGCATGTACGGGAGAAGGCTGGGTACAGAACGGTTTTGACATGTCTCAGGAAATTATTGATGCACTGGTTCCCGGATCAGTGGTTGAAATTGAGTATACCAGTGACAGCGGTGACATGTGGATTGTAATGCCGGATAGTGCAGCAGGTTGGATGAGAGTAGGCGACAATGGTGGTGCATACATAAATGATTCTAAGAATGTTGCACAGATCACCTATGAACAGATTGCAGCACTTTGTGGGGATGATGTTTCTACATGGGGTGCAAGAATGCAATGCGAAGCTTCAGGCGCATGGGAAGTATATTCCGTAAAGGTGGGTCAAAAGACTCCTGTTTATGCCGTATCAAACGCAGTGGAATTTGAAGGTTTTGCATGCAAGGGAGATGGCTGGGTACAGAACGGTTTTGACATGCCTCAGGAAATCATTGGTGCATTGGTTCCCGGTTCGGTGGTTGAGATTGCGTATACCAGTGAAAGCGGCAAAATGTGGGTTGTAATGCCGGATAGTGCAGCAGGCTGGATGAGAGTCGGTGACGGAAATAACGGCACGGCAGCATGTGTTGACGGAAAGGCATATATCACCTATGAGCAAATTGCAGAATTTTGTGGGGATGATGTTTCTACATGGGGCGCAAGATTACAGTGTGAATCTGATTCCGCATGGGAGGTATACTCCGTGAGAGTTGGAACTGCAAGTGAGATGAAGATGACGAATCACCTTGTGAACTTTGAAGGCTTTGCATGCACAGGGGAAGGCTGGGTACAGAACGGCTTCGAAATGCCTCAGGAAGTTATTGATGCGTTGACACCCGGTGCAGTTGTAGCCATCAAGTATACCAGCGAAAGCGGTAAAATGTGGGTTGTAATGCCGGATAGTGCAGCAGGTTGGATGAGAGTCGGCGACGGAAACAACGGCACGGCAGCATGTGACGGAAATGTATGCCAGGTGACTTATGAGCAGATAGCTGAATTCTGCGGAGATGACGTTTCTACATGGGGTGCGAGACTGCAATGTGAATCCGATTCTGCATGGGAAGTATACAGCGTAGCAGTAGGTCAGACGCCTGTTGAAGAGTAATCAGTTTAAGGAGGACAAGAAAGAATGAAAAATCTTAAGAAGTTTTTAGCCCTGGGACTGGCAGCTGCAATGACCCTTTCCATGGCTGCATGCGGCAAGGGTGGCGCCACCACCGGCGGAAACAGCGGAAACAACGCATCCGCTACCAATGATGATATCAGCCTCGGTACATGGTGGGTACAGTACTATGACAGCACCCAGGCACTGGAAGATGCACCGGACTGGCAGTCCAATCAGGATGCAGAGGGAGACAGCGCCGAGACGCTGGAGACCAAGGCATTCAACCGTGAAATTGCACAGATGAAGTACGCAAATGTTGACAAGATCGAGCAGAAGTACGGCGTAACCTTCCACTGGGATAACCTGACTTATGCAGGTGTAAAGGAGTCCATCAACACCTCCATCCTGGCAGGAAGCCCTGACTGCGATCTCTATCTGGTAGACGCAGGTATGGCTCTTCCCGCACAGATGAACGGTCTGGCGCTTGACTTAAAGACCGTGCTTCCCGAGGATGCAGACGTATTCAACGAGCAGAAGATCATTTCTTATCTGGATATGGGCGACGGCAAGGTATGTATCCTGATGCGTCAGGAAGCTCAGAAGCAGGTTGAGGCAACCTATCCTCTCGGCTTCAATATGCAGATGCTGGCAGACAATAATCTGGAAGATCCCAGAGATCTGTACGAGCGCGGCGAGTGGACCTGGGATAAGTTCATCGAGTACTGCAAGGCACTGACACAGGATACCGACGGCGACGGCCAGATCGACCAGTACGGCTACTGCGGATATGAGGTTGAGACTCTTGAGCAGCTTGTGATGAGCAACGGCGCAAACATCGCTTCCGGTGAGACAGAGACCCTGTCCTCCGCAGGCGTTGCAGAGGCTCTTCAGATGATGTCCGATATGTACAATGTTTACAATGTATGCTATCCTTACGATTTTGAAGGCACCCCCTCCGATAGCATGAGAAATCAGTATACCGAGGGCAACATCGGCTTCTTCCCCATCGCAGCATGGATCGCATCCGGCAACGGCGACTACGATTACGACGGAAGTAAGGGAGCAACCCTTCCGTTCGATACCGCATACGTTCGCTGGCCGGTCGGACCTTCCGGCAACAAGGATTCCAACGCAGGCAAGAACCTGACCGCAGGTGAGTTCTACATCATCCCTGCAGGTGTTGTGGAGCCTGAGAAGGTTTACAACGTACTTTACGATATGTGGAACTGGTTCGACGGCGACACCTCCATCCGTGACGACAAGAAGGCTCTGAACTGGTGGTACGGCGTAACCGCTAAGACTGAGGAGCTGCAGAATGCAAACTTCGACGTTATGAAGGATTGCGGTGCAAACACCACATTTGACCTTTGGAACAGCATGGGCTTCGACTACGATCTGCAGTCCCTGATCAAGGGCGAGACCACTCCCGCACAGTTCCAGGAGACCTACAAGCAGCAGGTACAGGACGGCCTGGACGCATTCTATAAGTAAAATATCATGTAAGATAAGCGCCGGGGCGGCGAGCCGCCCCGGTGATCAGGCAGAACGGAGGACTATATGAGTGAAATTAAGATGATTGCCCCGGCAGTACCCAACGTACCCTGGCAGGAGAAACCGGAAGGCTTGAAGGGTGCTCCGGTATGGAGATATACGGAGAATCCCATCATCGGCAGAAATCCCGTGGAGGGTGTGGCGCGTATTTTCAACAGCGCGGTAATGCCTTACGGGGACGGATTCATCGGCGTGTTCCGCGGAGAGCAGACAAACGGTATTCCTTATATCTATCTTGGAAGAAGCAAGGATGCAATCCACTGGGACTTCGACAAGGATAAGATTCCTTTCGTAGATGAAGAGGGCAAGCCTTTTATGCCGATCTACGCATATGATCCCAGACTGGTAAAGGTGGAGGACACCTACTACATCATCTGGTGTCAGGATTTCTACGGCGCAGCAATCGGTATGGCAAAGACCCAGGATTTCAAGACTTTTGTGAGGGTGGAAAACCCGTTCCTGCCCTTTAACCGCAATGCAGTGCTGTTCCCCAGAAAGATCAACGGAAACTTCTGCATGCTGAGCAGACCGTCCGACAGCGGACATACACCTTTCGGCGATATTTTCATCAGTGAGAGCCCTGACCTTGTATACTGGGGCAAGCACAGACATGTGATGGGAAGAGGAAACGAGTGGTGGGAGTCCTTGAAGATCGGCGGCGGTGCAGCTCCCATTGAGACGACAGAGGGCTGGCTTTTGTTCTACCACGGCGTAAGCGGAACCTGCAACGGTTATGTTTACAGCATCGGCGGAGCAATTCTGGATCTTGAGAATCCTTCCATTGTGAAGTATCGCTGCGAGACCTTCCTGCTGACGCCGGAAGAGTGGTACGAGGAGAGAGGTTTTGTTCCCAACGTAACCTTCCCCTGCGCAACCATTCACGATCCGGAGTCCGGAAAGATCGCAATTTACTATGGTGCGGCAGACAGCTATGTCGGCCTTGCATTCACGAAGTTTGACGAGATTGTTGCTTACATCAAGGAGCACAGTGTCGTGACAGGTGCCGATACGGAAATCGGCAGAAGATAATCAATTGTGGGAGATGGTAAGCATCTCCCACAGTTCTATCAGAATACAGACAGCAATATGAGGGAAGCGTTATGAATGAGAATGAAAAGGTGATATTACCTTCCAACGCCGCATTTGTATACAGCGGCCGCATTGATTTTACGGAGAAAGAGGCTCCTGTTCTGGTATTTCCCTGCACAAGCATCCGCTTTGTGATGAGTGGGAAAACCGGCAGGATTCAGATAGAAAACAGACATGTATGGAATGAAAACTCACTTGGAATTTTAGTGGACGGCGAACATAAGGGCAGGATGGTTCTGCCGGATTCGGGCAGGGCGGAACTGGATTTTTCCGGGTATCTGGACGGCGCGGAGCATGAGATCACAATCTTCAAGAGACAGGACGGCTGCCACTATGTGACCTTCTTCGGACTGGTTGTGGAGAAGGATGCCGTGGTGAAGCGTGCGGCGGAAAATCCGGCGCGGCGGATCGAGGTGTACGGGGATTCCGTGTCGGCGGGAGAGGTTTCCGAAGCCGTGGACTACGTGGGAAAGCAGGATCCTGAGCACAACGGTCAGTATTCCAACAGCTACTATTCCTATTCGTGGACCTGTGCCAGAAAGCTGCATGCCGAGATCCACGACATTGCGCAGGGAGGAATTTCCCTGTTTGACAAGGAAGGCTATTTTGCAGGCCCCGATTATGTGGGCATGCTGTCCTGCTTTGATAAAATTGAGTACAATCCCCAGCTCGGGGAAGTGAAGGAGTGGGATTTTTCGCAGTACATTCCCCATGTGGTCATCATTGCCATCGGGCAGAATGACGCAAACCCTGTCAACTATATGGCGGAGGACTATGGCGGGGAGCATGCCGCTTTCTGGAGAGCGGAGTACGGCAGGTTTGTAAAGACGCTGCGGGAGAGATATCCCCACGCCCATATCATACTGACCACCACGATTCTGGAGCACGATCCCGCATGGGACAGGGCGATTGACGAGGTGGCGCAGCATTCGGGGGATGAAAAGGTACACCATTTCTTATACAGCAGAAACGGCTGCGGCACACCGGGACATATCAGGATCCCGGAGGCGGAGGAGATGGCACAGGAGCTGTCAGCGTTCATTGACAGCCTTGGAGAAGAAGTGTGGAATGCGTAGGTAAATGGGTGGAGAGATAACATGGCTAAAATGAGAAAAGCCGTTAAGATGGCAGATATTGCAGATCGGCTGCAGGTCAGCACGGTGACGGTCTCCAAGGCATTGTCCGGACAGAAGGGTGTCAGCGAGGAGATGCGGGAGAAAATCAAGGAGCTGGCGGAACAGATGGGCTATAAGGCTCCGACAGCGTCCCGGGAGAAAAAAACATCGGGAAGCTACAATATCGGAGTGTTGATTTCGGGAAGGTATCTGGAGAACCACGATTCCTTCTACTGGAGAGTGTATCAGGAGGTGGCGGAGCGCGCCATACAGAAAGAGTGTTTCTCCTTATTTGAGAGCGTCAGCGAGGAGATGGAGGAGAACAACCAGATGCCCCGGCTCCTGGAGGAGAGAAAGGTGGACGGGTTGATCGTGATCGGAAAACCCGGATATGCCTATTGTGATTTTTTAAAGAGAAGTACGGAGCTTCCGTTAGTGTTTGTGGATTTCTATGAGACGGCGGCGGATATGGACTGTTTTATTTCGGACGGCTTTTACGGAACTTATCTGTTGACCAACTATCTGCTGGACAGAGGGCACAGGGAGATCGCCTATGTGGGGACACTCTTTGCAACGGAAAGTATCACCGACCGGTATCTGGGATATGTGAAAGCCCTGATCGAGCACGGAATCAGACCAAAGGAAGAATATCTGATCCCCGACCGGGATGTGAACAGCGGTCTGCGGGATGATTACGGCAGCTACCGCTTCCCGGAGAAGATGCCCACGGCCTTTGTATGCAACTGCGATTTCATTGCGGGACTGATCATCAAGGCGCTTCAGGAGAGAGGGCTCCGCGTGCCGGAGGATGTTTCGGTGGTAGGATATGACAATTACCTCTATCCGGGGCTGTGCGATGTGGGAATCACCACCTACGAGGTGGATGTGAAGGAGATGGCAAAGGGCGCCATCAACACCCTGATCAAGAAAATGAACGGGGAACCCTATAAACACGGTATTCATATCGTGGAGGGACATCTTGTGGAAAAAGAGAGTGTGAGTACAAACAGCCGGTAAGGGCGGAAAAGGAGAGAAAGAATATGAGCATGGCAAATGAAATGCGGGAACATCTGACAAAAGGGATCATCCCTTTCTGGCAGAAGCTGCAGGACGAGGAGAACGGCGGTTTTTACGGATATATGGGGCCGGATCTTGCCGTAGACAAAAAGGCAGTGAAGGGCTGTATCTTAAACAGCCGTATCTTGTGGTTCTTCTCCAATGCATATCTGACGCTGCACGATCAGGCGCTTCTTGAGAATGCGGCGCATGCCTATCGTTTTATGAAGGATTACTGTATGGACAAGGAGTACGGCGGTGTGTTCTGGTCTGTCACCTACGACGGAAAGCCGGAGGATACCACAAAGCATATCTACAATCAGGCATTTGCCATCTATGCGCTGTCCTCCTATTATGATGCGTCAAAGGATCCCGAGGCGCTCAGGGCGGCAGAGGAATTGTTTGCCGTGATCGAGGAGAAGGGCTTTGACGAGGGAGGCTACAAGGAGGCGCTTGACCGCAGCTTTGCTCCGGCGGAGAACGACAAGCTCTCCGAGAACGGCGTGATGGCGGACCGCACCATGAATACCCTCCTGCATGTGTTTGAGGCGTACACGGAGCTGTACCGCGTGAGCCGCGACGAGAGGGTGAAGGAGAAGCTTCTTTGGATCCTTGAGACCTTCCGCAATAAGATCTACAACCCGAAGCTGCACAGACAGGAAGTGTTCTTCGACAACAATATGAACAGCCTGATCGACCTGCATTCCTACGGACACGACATCGAGACCTCGTGGCTTTTGGACAGAGGGCTTGAGGTGATCGGGGACAAGGAGTACGCCGCAGGCTGGTATGACATCGTGGCAGATTTGGTGGCTGAGGTGTACCGGGCGGCATACAGCCATGATTCCCTCGCAAACGAGTGCGAGAGGGGTGTTGTGGACAAGAAGAGAGTATGGTGGGTGCAGGCGGAGGCTGTGGTCGGCTTCTACAACCAGTATAAAAAGGATCCAACCCACAAGGAATATCTGGAGGCAGCTGAGCATATCTGGGGCTTCATCAAGGAGCATGTGATCGATAAGAGAGAGGGCTCCGAGTGGTTCATGCATGTGGATGAGAACGGCAGCCCGGAGACGGATAAGCCCATCGTGGAACCGTGGAAGTGTCCTTACCACAACGGCCGTATGTGTATGGAAATGATTAAGAGAGAGGCGTAGAGCGCAGAAGGGAGAATTGATATGATACATGAAAAGTATTTTGAACTGAAGCAGCAGCAGGAGAAGCTGCTTGGCAGAAAAAATGAGGTTGATGAAAATTTCTACAACGGCATTTATGACCGTTACCGTTACCCGGTGCTGACAAGGGAGCATGCCCCCATTGAGTGGCAGTACGATCTGGATGCGCAGACCAATCCGTTCTTTGAGGAGAGACTGGGCATCAACGCGGTGATGAACTCCGGCGCACTCTACATGAACGGAAAATATTATCTGGTGGCGAGAATCGAGGGAAATGACAGAAAGTCCTTCTTCGGTGTGGCTGAGAGCGACAACGGCGTGGATGGATTCCGTTTCTGGGATTACCCGGTTGTCCTGCCGGATACCTGTCCCGGGGAGACCAACGTGTACGACATGCGTCTGACGAAGCATGAGGACGGCTACATTTACGGGGTATTCTGCTCCGAGAGCAAGGACAAGAACGCAAAGGATCTGTCCGCAGCGGTGGCTGCCGCAGGCATTGTGCGCACGAAGGATTTAAAGACATGGGAGAGACTGCCGAATCTGGTTACGCTGCATTCTCCCCAGCAGAGGAACGTGGTGCTGCATCCCGAATTCGTGGACGGCAAGTACGCCTTCTATACAAGACCCATGGATGACTTCATCGACACGGGATCCGGCGGCGGTGTCGGCTTCGGACTCTGCGAGGATATCACCCACGCAGTGATCGACGAGGAGAAGATGACCAGCATCCGCCGTTACCATACCATCACGGAGGTGAAGAACGGTGCGGGCGCAGTACCCATAAAGACCGACAAGGGCTGGATCCACATTGCACACGGCGTGCGCAACACGGCAGCGGGACTCCGTTACGTGATCTATGCGTTTGCAACCGCACTGGACGATCCCGCAAAGGTGATCGCGGAGCCCTCCGGCATGCTGATCGGACCCAGGGGCTGGGAGCGCGTGGGAGATGTGTCCAACGTAGTGTTCACCAACGGCGCCGTTGTCAACGAGAAGAACGAAGTGTTCATCTATTATGCGTCCAGTGATACCAGACTGCATGTGGCAAAGACGGATCTTGACAGACTTACGGATTATGTGTTCGGAACGCCCAAGGATCCTCTCCGCAGTGCGGATTGCGTAAAGCAGCGCTGCGAGCTGATCGCAAAGAATCAGGAGCTGCTTAAGAACGGCAAATAAGGAGTACGGCTTATGAAAGAATTGATTGACTGTAAAAAAGGTCTGGTCAATGTGGGAGACGACAGCAGAATACGCCGTGTCATGGGAAAGGCAATGCGGGGAGAGCCGGTTACGCTGGCTTTCCTCGGCGGCTCCATCACACAGGGCTCCCTGTCCTCCACACCTGAGACCTGCTATGCATACCGGGTGTATCAGTGGTGGAAGGAGACCTTTCCGCAGGCTGAGTTTACCTATGTAAACGCCGGAATCGGCGGCACCACCTCCCATCTTGGCGTGGGAAGAGTGGAGGAGGAAGTACTCTCCCACAGACCGGATTTTGTGATCGTGGAGTTTTCCGTCAATGATGCGGATGAGGACGAGCATTTCAAGGAGACCTACGAGGGTCTGGTGCGGAGACTGCTTTCCGCAGAGGGCGCGCCCGCAGTGCTTCTGGTACACAATGTGCGCTATGACGACGGCGGCAACGCTGAGGCGATCCACGGGCCGGTGGGAGACCACTACAATCTTCCCCGGGTCAGCATGAAGAGCACGATCTATCCGCTTGTGGAATCGGGAGCAATCGTAAAGAGGGATATTACGCCGGATGATCTGCACCCCAATGATGCGGGACATGAGCTGGTGGCGTATGTGATCACGGAGTATCTTTCCGGTGTCGCAGAGAATCCGGAGAAACCGCTTGAGACGGCGGCAGGGACGCTTCCCGCACCCATCACGAAAAACCGCTACGAACACGCAAAGCGGTATCGGAACGACGAACTGGAGCCGGTTTCCTGCAATGGATTTGCCCCGGATGAGACGCCTCAGTCCTGCGTTGCAGATTGCTTCAAAAAGGGCTTTACGGCTGCTAAAAAAGGCGATAAAATCGTTTTTAGGACGAATGCGGCATGTATCGCGGTGCAGTACCGCAAGACAATCCGGAGACCGGCACCGATTGCAACACTTACGGTGGACGGCGGCAGTGAGCACCGGATCCTTCTGGACGCAAATTTTGACGAGGAGTGGGGAGACTGCCTGTATCTGGAGACCGTGGCGGAATATCCGGAGAAGGGCGAACACACCGTGGAAATCGAGATCACGGAAACCCATGAGGACGACAAAGAGGTGTTCTATCTGGTGTCACTCATTTGTGCATGAAAATAATTTAAAGGAGAAAAGGCAATATGAAGTATGGTTACTTTGATGAGACCAACAAGGAATATGTGATCACCAGACCGGATACTCCGGCGCCCTGGGCAAATTATCTGGGTTCCCCGGCATACGGTGCGATTATTTCCAACAACGCGGGAGGTTACAGCTTTGTGCAGAGCGGCGCCAACGGACGAATCCTGCGCTACCACTTCAACAGCGACGATACCCCCGGCAGATACATCTATCTGCGCGATGATGAGACCAGGGATTACTGGTCGGCATCCTGGCAGCCGGTGGCAAAGCCTCTTGACGCATACAAGAGCGAGTGTCACCACGGAACGGCGTACACCAATCTGGTGTCCGACTATGCGGACATCCATTGTGAGGCGCTTTACTATGTTCCCCTTAACAAGACCTATGAGGTTTGGCGCGCAAAGGTGACCAACACCTCAGATCGCGAGAGAAAGATCTCCGCATTTGCGTTTGCGGAGTTTACCAACGACAGCAACTACGAGCAGGATCAGGTGAACCTGCAGTACACGCTGTTCATCACCAAGACCTATTTCAAGGGCAGCAAGATCGTACAGACCATCAATGAAAACTGCGGCAAGGACGCGAGGGGCTACAACGGCAGGGAGCGTTTCTTAGGTCTTGCAGGCGCGCCCGTCACCTCCTACAACGGAGACAAGGAAGCCTTTCTGGGAAGATACCGCACCTACGGCAATCCCATTGCAGTGGAGCGGGGCGAGTGTGACAACGTGCTGAACTACAACGCCAATGCCTGCGGCGCACTGCACAGTGCAATGGTGCTGAAGCCCGGCGAGAGCAGGGAGCTTACGTTTGTGCTGGGTCAGGCAGATCCCGACAAGGCAGAGCAGATCCTGTCCGGCTATGAAGAGGCGGGAAGAGTGGAGAAGGAGCTTGCAGAGCTGAAGAACTATTGGCACGGCAAGCTGGCTAATTTTCAGGTAAACACCCCTGACGAGGCGTTCAACAGCATGGTAAATACCTGGAACGCATACCAGTGCTTCATCACCTTTACATGGTCAAGAGCCGCTTCCTTCGTATACTGCGGACAGAGAAACGGCTACGGCTACCGCGATACGGTGCAGGATATTCAGGGAATTATCCATCTGGATCCGCAGATGGCGCTTGCACAGATCAAATTCATGCTCTCCGCACAGGTGAACCACGGCGGCGGACTGCCTCTGGTAAAATATACGCACAATCCCGGGCATGAGGATACCCCGGATGATGAATCCTATGTGCGCGAGACCGGACATCCCGCATACAGAGCGGATGATGCGCTCTGGCTCTTCCCCACGGTGTGGAAGTATGTAGCAGAGACGGGAGACAAGGACTTTATTAAGGAAGTGATTCCTTACGCCAACAAGGAGGAGGGAACCGTATACGATCACTTGAAGAGAGCCATCCAGTTCTCCATGGATCGTCTGGGCGACCACAAGATGCCGGCAGGTCTGCATGCAGACTGGAACGACTGCCTGCGTCTCGGCAAGAAGGGAGAATCCACCTTTGTTGCCATGCAGCTCTACTACGCATTTACCGTGATGAAGGGATTTGCGGAGGAGCTGAAGGATACCGAGTATTTGGCTTATCTGGAGAAGACCCAGAAGGAGCTGGGAGAGATCATTCAGAAGGAGTGCTGGGAGGACGACCGCTATGTGCGCGGTATCAAGGAGGACGGTCAGGTAATCGGCTCCAAGAAGGATCCCGAGGCAAGCATGTGGCTCAATCCCCAGTCATGGGCGGTTATCAGCGGTCTGGCCTCCAAGGAGCAGGCGGAGGCTGCACTGGAGACCGTACATAAAGAGCTGAACACCAAGTATGGCGTGCGCCTGATGACGCCTCCCTACAAGGATCATGCATTCGACGGCGCGCAGGCATTGCTGTTCAACGCCTCCACCAAGGAGAATGCGGGAATCTTCTCACAGCCTCAGGGCTGGATCATTCTGGCGGAGTCCCTGATGGGACACGGCAACCGTGCGTTTGAATACTTCACGGAGAGTGCGCCCGCTTCCCAGAACGAGGATGCGGATGTCAGAAAGCTGGAGCCCTATGTGCACGGACAGTTTACGGAGAGCGTGGAGTCACCTTTCGAGGGACGTTCCCATGTGCACTGGCTGACCGGTACGGCGTCTACCTGTATGGTGGGCTGCGTTGAGGGTATCTGCGGTATGCGCCCGGATCTGGACGGTCTGTGGGTATGCCCGTCCATCTCCTCCGACTGGAAGGAGATGACCATGGATAAGACCTTCCGTGGAAAGAAGCTTCACATCACGGTGAAGAATCCCAACGGCAGAGAGAGCGGATTTACAGAGTTCTACATCAACGGACAGAAGGCAGATAAGCCTTATGTACCGACTGCCGATATGAAGGATGAAAACGAAATTCTGCTGGTAATGTAATGACAGCGTAATAAAAGAGCTGAAGTACCTTTCCGGGTATTTCAGCTCTTTTTTTTGTATCATAGGAAATTACGTCGTAATCTTCCTATGATACAAAAGCCCTCCGGGCAGGATCGCACTGCGGCGGAGAGGTATTATGTCGCAAAAGCGACCCGCCGCAGGCGTAGAATCCTGCAAGCAGGATTCTTTGCGCCCGTTGGCGCACGCTTTAACTGTTCTTCATCACGATTTCTTCGATCACATCCGCCACATGCTCGCAGGCATCCGCGCATTTTTCCATGTAGGTGTAGATCTCCCGCCAGGCGATGATCTCCAGGGCGCTGTCAGACTCCGTATGCAGGGCATGCATGGAGGCGATGAACAGCTTATCCGCTTCCTCCTCCAGCGTGTTGATGGCGATAAGCTTCTCATTCAGTGAGGGAGATTTTCTGAAATCCGCAAATTCCCGCAGCGTATCAAGCAGGGTCTCACAGCAGGAGATGATCAGATCAGCAAAGGGAAGAGCGTCCCTCCGGATGCGGATCACATTGTTGATGTAGATGCGCAGAAGCACATCCTCGATGCAGTCTGTCACATCATCGATGTTCTGGGAGAGCATCATAATGTCCTCGCGCTCGATGGGAGTGATGAAGGCTTTGACCAGAACCTCCTTCATCTCATGCTTTTTGAGGTCTGCGGCGTGTTCCACCTGATGCATCTGATCCAGAAGATGGGGGAGCGCGGCGGGACTGAACCCTGAGAGGGAGCTCTTTAAAAGCTGCGCCGCCTGCAGCGCGTCGTCCGCACAGGAAACAAAATTATCAAAGAAGAAATTGTCATTGTTCTTAGCCATAGGAAAGCCTCCTTATCCTTACATCAATATTAAAAACAGTTTCGCTATGAGATAGCCGATGAGACCGCAGCCCGGGAATGTCAGGATCCAGGTGAGAACCATCTCCTTCACCACGGAAAAATTAATGGCGGAGAGGCGCTTCACCGCGCCCACGCCCATGATGGCTGTGGTTTTGGTGTGGGTGGTGCTGACCGGGATGCCGAACAGGGAGGAGAGCAGAAGACAGAGGGCGGATGCAATGTCTGCAGAAAAGCCCTGATATTTTTCCAGTCTCACCATGTCCATGCCCACGGATTTGATGATCTTTTTTCCACCCACGGAGGTGCCCAGTCCCATGACAACGGAGCATAGGAGCATCATCCACACAGGCAGCCCTACGCCGTCCGTGCGGTCCGCACCGTTTAACAGCATCATGCCTAAAAGCAGGACGCCCATGAATTTCTGTCCGTCCTGTGCGCCGTGCATAAAGGACATGGCGGCGCCGCCGAAAATCTGTCCGTAGCGGAACAGTCCCTCGGATTTCCTGCGGTCGGTTCCGGCAAACAGAAGGGTGATGAGCTTGCAGCACAGAAAGCCGGTTCCGAAACCCAGTGCGGTGGAGAGCACAAGTCCGTACAGCACCTTCAGCCATTCCGCACCGTTGATGCCCGAGATGCCGCCCTGCAATGCAATGGCTGCGCCGGAGAGCCCCGCGATCAGGGCATGGCTTTCGCTGGTGGGAATACCGAAGTACCAAGCCGCCACCGCCCAGATCACAATGGCAAACAGGGCGGCGCAGAGCGCTACCAGAGCCGCTTTGTTATCCCCGTGGAAGTTGACCATATTGGTGATGGTCATGGCGACGGTGGAATTGAACAGGGTCATGACCAGAACACCTAAAAAATTGAAAATTGCCGACATGATAATCGCTGCATTGACGTTCAGGGAACGGGTCGAGACACAGGTGGCGATCGCATTGGGCGCATCGGTCCATCCGTTCACAAAAATGACGCAGAGAGTCAGAAATACAGTGACCGCCAGAATAGGGTTCTGCTGGATCTGCTGTATAAAAAATGAGAACGAGATATCCATTTGCGGTTATCCTCCGAATGTGGTATGGTAAAAATACGCAGCAAAATAATTATATGTTCAGGATATGCAAAAATAAAGTAAAAAAAACGTTAAGAAATGATTTGCGGGAGGAAAATATATGCATTCACCTTTGGAAATTGCAAGAAATTATGTGGAGATCGGAATCCATAAAGTAAGGCTGTCCGCGTTCAAAATGCTGGTGCTGGGTGTCTTTGCGGGCATGTTCATCGGCTTTGCGGGCATTGCATCCAGCGTGGGAGCGGTCACTGTGGAGAATGCCTCTATTGCCAGACTGATCAGCGCCACGCTGTTCCCGGCGGGCATGGCGATGGTGCTGGTAGCGGGAAGCGAGCTGTTTACCGGAAACAATCTGATCATCATTGCACTGCTGGAAAAAAAGATCCGCCTGCATGAAATGCTGAAGAACTGGTTCTTTGTATTTGTGGGGAATTTAATCGGAGCGGCGCTTGTGGCGCTTTTGGTGGTGCTCGGCCATGTGCCGGATTTATACGGCGGCAGACTTGCGGAGAGCATGGTAAAGAACGCCCAGAACAGGGTGAGCCTCTCCTTTGGGGATGCGTTCGTGAAGGGAATTTTGTGTAATATTTTAGTCTGCATTGCGGTGTGGGCGGCCTTCGCGGCAAAGAGAGTGTCGGGAAAGCTTCTGATGAGCTTCTGGCCGGTCATGGTCTTCGTGCTCTGCGGTTTTGAACACAGCATTGCGGATATTTATTTTTGTATCGCGGGAATCCTGACTGCCGGAGAGTACGGCATTGCGGCGCAGGGGCTTACCTTCGGAAGCTTCCTGCTAAAGAACCTGCTCCCGGTGGCGCTCGGCAATACTGTGGGCGGCGCCGGAATCGTGGGAGTCGGATACTGGGCGGTCTACCTGAGGCATACACCCGGATATCCGAGTCCCATCGAGAGTGAGCAGGAGGAGATTGATATCGCGGAAGAATATTAGGATTACTTCTTTATTGCTGCGCGCTTACGCAGGGTCGGATCAAGGATCTTCTTGCGGATGCGCAGCGAGGAGGGGGTAACCTCCAGAAGCTCGTCCGTGTCGATGAAATCGAGGCACTGTTCCAGACTCATGATCCTGGGCGGTACCAGACGGAGTGCTTCGTCCGCGCTGGAGGAACGGGTGTTGGTGAGCTGCTTCTTCTTGCAGACATTCACTTCAATGTCCTCGCCGCGGCCGTTGGAGCCGATCACCATGCCGGAATACACCTTGACGCCCGGTCCGATGAAGAGGGTGCCGCGCTCCTGTGCGTTGAACAGACCGTAGGTGATGGATTCGCCGTTTTCAAAGGCAATCAGGGAGCCCTGCTTGCGGTACTGGATGTCGCCCTTGTAGGGAGCGTAGCCGTCAAACACGGAGTTCATGATGCCATTGCCCTTTGTGTCGGTCATAAAGTCGCCGCGGTAGCCGATCAGTCCGCGGGAGGGAATGGAGAACTCCAAGCGGGTGTAGCCGCCGGAAGCGGTTCCCATGCTGCGGAGTTCGCCCTTTCTCTGGCTTAACTTATCAATGACCGTGCCGGTGAATTCTTCGGGAACATCAATGTAGGTCAGCTCCATGGGCTCCAGTTTTTTGCCGTTCTCATCGGTCTTGTAGAGAACCTCTGCCTTGCTTACGGCAAACTCATAACCCTCGCGGCGCATATTCTCAATCAGAACGGAGAGATGCAGCTCGCCGCGCCCGGAGACCTTGAAGCAGTCTGCAGAGTCGGTCTCCTCCACACGGAGAGAGACGTCGGTGTTCAGCTCGCGGAACAGCCTGTCACGGATGTGGCGGCTGGTCACGAATTTACCCTCCTGACCTGCAAGCGGGGAGTCATTCACCATAAAGTGCATGGCAATGGTGGGCTCACTGATCTTCTGGAACGGGATCGGGGAGACATTGTCGGGAGAGCAGAGCGTGTCTCCGATGTGGATGTCCGAGATGCCGGAGATGGCTACGATGGAGCCGATGCCCGCCTCCTTTACCTCCACCTTGTTCAGACCGTCAAACTCATAGAGCTTGCTGATCTTCACGCGCTTCTGTTTCTCGGGATCGTGCGCGTTGCAGAGCACGACCTCCTCATTCACGGCAATCTTGCCGTTGTCTACCTTGCCGACGCCGATACGTCCCACATATTCATTGTAATCAATGGTACTGATCAGTACCTGGGTTCCGGCATCGGGATCGCCCTCCGGTGCGGGAATATAGTCTAAGATCGTGTCAAAGAGAGGCTTCATATCCTTATTCTTGACAGTCAGGTTCAGGGTTGCGGAGCCGGTTTTTGCGGAAGCAAAGACGAAAGGACAGTCAAGCTGCGCATCATCCGCCTCCAGATCCAGGAACAATTCCAGCACATCATCCACAACCACCTGAGGGCGTGCCTCGGGACGATCGATCTTGTTGATACAGACAATGACGGGAAGCTTTAATTCCAGCGCCTTGCGAAGCACAAATTTGGTCTGGGGCATGGGGCCTTCAAAGGCGTCCACCACCAGAATGACACCGTTTACCATCTTTAAGACGCGCTCCACCTCTCCGCCGAAGTCAGCATGTCCCGGGGTGTCGATGATATTGATTTTTGTATTCTTATAGGTGACGGCAGTATTTTTGGAAAGGATGGTGATACCCCTTTCCCGCTCGATATCGTTGGAATCCATCACGCGCTCGGCAACCTCCTGATTTTCACGGAAAACGCCGCTCTGCTTCAGCAATTCATCCACCAGAGTGGTCTTGCCGTGGTCTACATGGGCGATAATGGCAACGTTTCTGACATCTTCTCTTTTTTGCAGCATAACATATTGCTCCTTTTTACGAAAATACATAGTTTCAAAACTGTTTCAGTATAGCACTATTTGTCGTGGGGTGCAAGAAAAAATGCGGTTTCGGTGCAGTTTGGCGGAGGTTGTCGCTATGCGCGGCGAGAAAGAGTGTTAATGAGGGGGAAAATAGAGTATAAATAATAGTACATTACAGGCATAGTGCCGGAAAAATTCTTAAGTGTAAGAAAGGGAGAACAAAAATGACGGATAAGGTTATTGAAAACAATCAGGTAACAATCATGGGGGAAATCGTGAGCGGCTTCAGCTACAGCCATGAAATCTTTGGGGAAGGCTTCTACATGGTGGATGTGAAAGTGCAGCGTCTGAGCGATTCCTTTGATGTGATTCCCATGATGGTGTCGGAGAGACTGATCGATGTGTCGGCGGATTACAGGGGATACCGCGTTGAGGTGAACGGACAGTTCAGATCCTACAACCGGCATGAGGAGAGAAAAAACAGACTTGTGCTTTCCGTGTTTGCAAGAGAGATTTCTTTTGTAGATGAGATCGAGGAGAGCGCAAAGACCAATCAGATATTTCTGGACGGTTATATCTGCAAGCCGCCCATTTATCGCAAGACACCGCTTGGAAGGGAGATCGCGGATCTTCTGCTGGCAGTGAACAGACCCTACGGAAAATCCGACTACATTCCCTGCATCTGCTGGGGAAGAAACGCCAGATATGCCAACAGCTTTGCGGTGGGCGAGCGCTGCAGTGTCTGGGGACGTATCCAGAGCCGTGAATATATGAAGAAGATCGACGAGGATCAGGTGGAAAAAAGAGTGGCTTACGAGGTTTCCGTCAGCAAGCTTGAGGTGGAAAGGGAGGAAGTAACGCTTTAAGGTTGAAAAAAAGAGAGAATTATGATATGATGAATGTCATTGCAGCGGACAGTACATAATGCAGTATGTGAGTACCGGAAAGGCAAAGGTATCTGAATGGAAAAAGGCACGATTCATATTTATACCGGGGATGGCAGGGGAAAATCGCCGGCAGCACTCGGGAGAGCGGTTCAGGCCGCCGCAAAAGGGGATTATGTTGTGATCATCCAGTTCCTCAAGGGAAAAGGGCTTGAGGATACGGAGTTTGTCAGAAGGCTGGAGCCGGAGATCAAGCTGTTCCGCTTTGAGAAGTCCGATGAGAATTACGAGGAGCTTTCCGAGGAAAAGAAATCCGAGGAGATCATGAATATCCGCAACGGAATCAATTTTGCAAAGAAGGTGCTTTCCACCGGAGAGTGCAATCTTCTCATCCTGGATGAGGTGCTCGGGCTGCCCGACAAGAATATTATTTCGGTGGAGGATCTGAAGGCGCTGCTTGAGCAGAGGGGTGAGACGGATGTGATCTTGACAGGGATCACGCTCAATGATGAGGTCTGCATGCTGGCGGATGAGGTATCCAAGATCGAGACGCTGCGTTTCAAGACCTTTAATGTGTAAAGACTTTCAATGTATAAAATCCTTGCGTTGACAGCAGGGTATATAGGTGTTATGATGAACGAAGATAGAGGTTGCGTGTTTCAAGAGTAGCTTTTCTGATGTGGCAGGCACAGTTGAGGAAAGATGAAAGGGGAAGACGCCGAAAGAGGAGATGACCTGCTTGTCAAATCTTGGGTATACAGTTAAGAGCTGTATGACTGTCATCTAGCAATAGATGGGGCGCTATCGGAAGGATGAAGATCAGCCGGCCCATATTTATTTATGAGCCGGTTCGTTTTATTTCACAGGAAAAAAGCATAAAATACTTTCAAGGGAAAGATCGGAGGATGGAAAATGGCTATTTTTAAAGGAGCAGGTGTTGCAATCGTAACACCCATGAAGGCGGACGGAGAAGTGAATTATGAGAAGTTCGGTGAGCTGATCGAGTTTCAGATCGCAAACGGCACCGACGCCATCATTGTTTGCGGAACTACCGGAGAGTCGGCAACGCTCTCCCATGAGGAGCATCTTGCTGTAATCAAATACTGTGCGGAGAAGGTGGCAGGCAGGATCCCGGTAGTGGCAGGCACCGGCTCAAATTGTACCGAAACTGCGGTATATCTGTCCCGGGAGGCGGAAAGGTACGGTGTGGACGGACTGCTTTTGGTGTGTCCTTACTACAACAAGGCGACGCAGAACGGCCTGTATACCCACTTCAAGACGGTTGCGGACTCCGTGAAGCTTCCCATTATCCTGTATAATGTGCCCAGCAGAACGGGGTGTAATCTGCTGCCGGACACGGTGGTGCGCCTGTGTACCGATGTTGAGAACATCGTGGGCATCAAGGAGGCCAGCGGCAATATCGGCCAGATCGCCAGACTGGCGGCAAAGGCGGAGGGAAAGATCGATCTTTATTCCGGCAACGACGACCAGATCGTACCGATTTTGTCCCTCGGAGGTAAGGGCGTAATTTCGGTTCTTTCCAATGTGGCACCCAGACAGACCCACGACATCTGCGCAAAGTATTTTGAGGGAGATGTGGAGGAGAGCTGCAGGCTGCAGTTGAAGGCGATGGAGCTTTGCGATGCGCTGTTCTGTGAGGTCAATCCCATTCCGGTGAAAAAGGCACTCAACCTTATGGGAATGGAGGCGGGCAGCTTAAGACTTCCGCTGACGGAGATGGAAGAGGCAAATGCCGCAAGACTGGAGAAGGCAATGCGGGAGTACGGATTGCTGTAAGAGGAGAGAAAATACTATGGTCAGAGTAATCATGCACGGCTGCAACGGCAAAATGGGTCAGGTGATTTCAAGGCTGGCAGCGGAGGACGAAGAACTTCGTATTGTGGCGGGGGTGGATGCCCGGGACGACGGACACAATGAATACCCCGTGTTTACGGATATCAGGGAATGTAATGTGGAGGCGGATGCACTGATCGATTTCAGCGCGGCGCCCGCCGTGGACGGTATGCTTGCGTACTGTGTGGAGAAGAATCTGCCCTGTGTGCTCTGCACCACGGGCTTGACACAGGAGCAGCTTGCGAAAGCAGAGGAGGCTGCGGGAAAAATTGCGGTCTTGAGATCCGCCAACATGTCCATGGGAATCAATCTTTTGCTGAAGCTTTTGAAGGATGCCGCCGGGATACTGGCGCCCGCGGGCTTTGATATCGAGATCGTGGAGAAGCACCACAACCAGAAGCTGGATGCGCCCAGCGGAACGGCGCTTGCACTGGCGGACTCCATCAACGAGGAGTTTGACGGCGCATATGAATATGTGTACGACAGAAGTCAGGTAAGGCGGAAACGCTCTCCCAGGGAGATCGGTATCTCTGCGGTCAGGGGCGGTACCATTGTGGGCGACCATGATGTGATCTTCGCCGGGGAGGACGAGGTGATCACCTTCTCCCACACAGCTTATTCCAAGGCGATTTTTGCCAAGGGAGCCTTGCAGGCGGCAAAATTCCTTGCGGGGAAACCGGCGGGCAGATATGATATGAGCGATGTGATCGATGCAGCCGTACAGGGCTGAGGCGGACGGAACGGGGAAGGCATGGGTATTGAGGAAAAGTATTTGAGAAGTCTGTCGGAGCGCTATCCGACCATTGCGGCGGCGTCCACGGAGATCATCAATTTACAGGCGATCCTGAATCTGCCGAAGGGGACGGAGCATTTTCTGACGGACATACATGGGGAATATGAACAGTTCAGCCATGTGCTGCGGAACGGCTCCGGCTCCGTCAGACGAAAGATCGACGAGGAGTTCGGAAATACGTTGAGCAGCAGGGACAAGAAGGCGCTTGCAACCCTGATCTACTATCCGGAGGAAAAGCTGGATATCGTGTGCGCGGAAGAGGAAAACATTGAGGACTGGTACAAGATCACGCTGCACAGGCTGGTGCAGATCACCAAGCGGGTGTGTTCCAAATATACCAGATCCAAGGTCAGAAAGGCGCTGCCTGGGGACTTCTCCTATGTGATCGAGGAACTGATCACGGAGAAGGAGGAGGTGCAGGACAAGGAAGCGTACTACAACGAGATCATCCATACGATCATCCAGATCGGACGGGCACCGCAGTTTATCGGCGCGCTCAGCCACCTGATCCAGAGAATGGTCATTGACCATCTCCACATCGTGGGCGACATTTACGACAGAGGCCCCGGCGCGCATATCATTATGGATATGCTGGAGGAGTACCATTCCGTCGACATTCAGTGGGGCAACCATGATGTGGTGTGGATGGGAGCTGCCAGCGGGCATCCGGCATGTATTGCCACGGTGATCCGCAACGCGGCGAGGTATGGAAATCTGGACACGCTGGAGGAGGGCTACGGCATCAATCTGATCCCGCTGGCGACCTTTGCCATGGAAGCCTACCGTGATGTGGATTGCAGCGCGTTTTCCATCAAATTCAATACCAATTACAATACGAAGGATTTAGAGCTCGACCAGAGGATGCATAAGGCGATTGCCATTCTCCAGTTTAAGCTGGAGGGACAGGTTATAAAGAGACATCCCGAGTTTCAGATGGACAGGAGACTTCTTCTGGAACAGATCGATTTTGAGAAACGGACGGTTCGGATTGACGGCAGGGAGTATGCGCTCCGCGACGTGGATTTTCCCACAGTGGACCCGAAGGATCCGTATGCGCTCTCACCGGAGGAGCAGACGGTGATGGAGCGGCTGCAGCAGGCGTTTTTGCGCTGTGAAAAGCTGCAAAGACATGTGCGCTTTCTGTATTCCAACGGCGGCATGTATAAGGTCTATAACGGCAATCTGCTGTATCACGGCTGTGTGCCCTTAAACCCGGACGGCAGCTTTATGCGTGTCAATGTGTTGGGGAAAAATTACAGCGGGCGCGCGCTTTATGACGTTCTGGATGGCTGCGCCAGAGTCGGCTATTACGGCGTGAGCGGGAAGGAGAAGCGCGACGGTCAGGATATCATGTGGTATATCTGGGCGGGAGCCGGTTCCCCAGTGTACGGCAGGGATAAGATGGCGACCTTTGAACGGTATCTGCTCACGGACGAGAGCATGCATACGGAGGTGAAAAACAGCTATTATGATCTTCTGGAAAATGAGTCCGTGATCCGGCGGATACTGGAGGAGTTTGGCTTAAACGGCAGAGAGTCACACATTGTGAACGGTCATGTGCCGGTGGAGCAGAAGAGGGGCGAGTCCCCGCTAAAATGCGGCGGCAGGCTTCTTGTGATCGACGGCGGATTTTCCAAGGCATTCCGCAGCAGGACGGGGATTGCGGGTTATACGCTGGTGTCCAATTCCAGAGGAATGCGTCTGGTATCCCATGAACAGTTTGAGTCCACCGAGGCGGCGATCCGCAAGGAATCGGACATCCTTTCCGACACGCTGGATGTGGAGATCTTCCCTGTCAGAAAGCGGGTGGCGGACACGGATAACGGAAGTAAGATCAAGGAAATGATCGGAGATCTGGAAAAGCTTTTGGGAGCCTACCGCGACGGCGTCATTCCCGAGCGGGTTTAGAGGAAGAGCTGCCTGCGGGGCGGCATTCAAAAAGGATTCTGCGGAGAGCAGAATCCTTTCTTAAAGGTGGCATAACCATCGGTTAGCGGTTGGTGTTGGTTCCGGTGCCGGTCACATCGTCGGTGATATCCTTTACTCCGTTTCCGATGTCGTCGATCACATCACCTACCGTGTTGCCGGCATCATCCACGGCATCGCCCACAGCGTTGCCCACATTGTCGCCGGTGCCGTTGGTGGGATTGTCGTTTGTGGTGTTCCCGTTTGTGGTACCGTTCGTGGTGTTGCCGTTGTTGTTTGCAGGAGAGGTGGTGCCGGTGGTGGTATTGCCGGCACCGGCAGTGCTCTCGGTGGTGCTGCCCGGTGTGGGGGAAGCGCCGCCTGCCATGTCATCCGTATTTTTCTTGGAGCCGTTGCCACAGGCAGACAGCACGCAGACATAGACGAGCAGCAGGCAGATTGCAAAACCTTTTTTCAGATTCTTCATAATAATCTCCTTTTTATATTGGTATAAATAATTTTGAACAGTAATATTTTGTGCAACATATCCCGATTTATTCAAAAAGAGAAATATTTAAAAAACAAGAAAACGAGAGAGGAAAGGGCTGGTGGAGAGATGGAATTTCGCCCGTGTATTGATATCCATGACGGAAAGGTAAAACAGATCGTAGGCGGGAGCCTGAAGGAGAGCGGTATCGGCTCCAAGGTAAAGGAGAATTTTGTTTCCGGGCAGGATGCAGCGTATTACGCAAGGCTGTACCGGGAATACGGGATCCGCGGAGGGCATGTGATACTGTTGAACGGCGTGGGCAGCGAGGCGTATGAGGACACAAAAGCACAGGCGCTGGCGGCACTCTCGGCATATCCGGGCGGCCTGCAGGTGGGAGGCGGCATTACACCGGAAAACGCAGGGGAGTTTCTGGATGCGGGGGCAAGCCATGTGATCGTGACCTCATATGTATTCCGGGAGGGAAAGATTGATCTGGGGCGGCTTGAAAAAATGAAAGCGAGCGTGGGAGCCGAAAGACTGGTGCTTGATCTGAGCTGTAAAAAGCAGCCTGCGGGCTATGTGGTGATGACCGACCGCTGGCAGAGGGCGACGAGCGAGACGGTGGGAGAGGAACTCCTTGAACGGCTCTCCGGGTACTGCGATGAGTTTCTCATCCACGCGGTGGATGTGGAGGGAAAGGCGAACGGAATAGAGACAGGACTTGTAAAAATGCTGGGAGACTGGGGGAAGAAGACCATGACCTATGCCGGAGGCATCCACAGCTTTGCGGATCTGGAGCTGCTGGGGAGGCTGGGGCATGACCGGATCAATGTGACCATCGGCAGTGCACTGGATCTGTTCGGCGGAGATATGGAGTTCGAGAGAGTGCTTTCCTACACGGACACAAAAAAAAGAACCAATCTATGATTGGTTCTTTTTCTAATCCTATAAGACGATTTGCAAATTCTAAATAAAAATACCGGTTAAGTCTTTATATTTAAGAACAGGTACATCGTGTTACTGATTAGGGGTGTTATAACTGAATTATAACTTGGTTACGTTTACAGCCTGAGGTCCCTTCTCGCCGTTTACTACCTCAAACTCAACTGCCTGGCCCTCTTCAAGAGACTTGAAACCTTCCATGTTCAGTCCTGAGTAGTGTACGAATACATCATTGCCGGACTCATCAGAAATGAAGCCGTAACCTTTTTGGTTGTTAAACCACTTTACTGTACCTTTGTTCATCGTAGATACCTCCAAAAAAATAAATAAGTCATGTCGGCATACGCTCCGTATGCTTGCAACATGTCTAGAATAGCATACAAATTTGGAAAAGTAAAGAAAAAGATACGGTATTCGCGAGTATTTTTGTATAAAAAACAGGCGTTATTTTGGATAAATGTTACAAAATTGTTAAAGAGTCGTTGTTTAGAGGAGACACATGTGGTAGAATGAAAAAAGTTTACTGGAGGTGACCCTTTATGCAAAAAAGGAAACACAGGAGAAAAGTAAGCCGTATCATCATTTTTACAACAGATGCCGTGGACGCAAAGACTAGGCAGCTTCGGATACATCCCGTCGTAATGGGGATGGTCACGCTGATTGTGTGCTGCATTTTCGGGGCGCTGATCGGTTATATGATTTACGAAGGACAAATCTGGGAGATTGACAGCGCGAAGGACGCACAGCGGGAGGAAGCCGTGCTGGCGCTGGAGGAAGAAAAGACAGCACTGGAGGCAGAGATAGAGGCGCTGAACGCCAAGATAGAGGTGCTCAGCGCCGCGGTGAACGAACAGTCGCAGACAGCCGGAGAGCTGCAGGCACAGCTCGAGGAGCAGAGCCTTCCCACGGATTATCCGCTGACGGGTTCTGCGGGAATTGAGGAGATTACCGAGGGAGACCCCATGGTGGTGTTCAACGCCTCGGACGGAAGTACGGTGATCGCTTCCGCCAAGGGGGTGGTGCTTTCAGTGGAGGATGATGAAAATTACGGGAAATGTATTGTGGTGGATCACGGAAACGGTTATCAGTCTGTGTACCGTAACGGCGGAGAAGCACAGGTGAAGGCCGGAGACGAGGTCGCAAAGGGGACGACGCTCTTTTTGGTCGGTGAGAACAATAAGAAACTGGTGTACCAGATCACAAAGGACGGGTCTTACATCAATCCGATGGAGATGCTGTCAATCAACGGGTAGGACAAAAAATGTCCGGGAATGGAGAGTATGATGAAGAGAACAGAAACAAAAATCACAACAATTATCGGAACGGGCTGTGTGCTGAACGGAGATTTTACCGCCCCGGGTTCGGTGCGTTTAGACGGTTGTGTGGAGGGAAACGTCAATGTGACGGGACAGCTGGTGCTGGGGGCAACGGGAAAGATCTGTGGCAACGTGGAAGCGGCATCCGTCATTCTCGGAGGGGAGGTAAACGGCAATGTAAAGGCTGCGGACAGGGCAGAGCTGACTTCCACCGCACGGGTGATCGGCGACATCACCACCAACATGATCGTGGTGGATGCCAAGGCGATCTTCCAGGGCAGATGCGATATGAATCAGGAGGAGGCGAAACCCGCAAAAAAGCGCCCCGTAAGAGACACCCGCGCGGGCAGGAAATCAGCGAAGGATGCGCTTAAGGAGGCTCTGAAGGAAGTGGAAGCGGAGAATCAGGCTCAGGCAGCCACGACCGCAGAGAGCAGGATACCGGAAACACAGGCTGCACCTGCACAGAATACCGCAGTGGCGGCTGCCGGAACGGAAAGTGAAAAGAGTGAAGCGTAAGACAAACGACAAAACGGTGTCCGGACAGATTAAGTTCTGCCGGACACCGTTTTTGGTTCTTCATTTCTTTTTTTCTTCCTATCTCATGCGGTCAAAGACGAGGTCATATCCGTCGTTGCCGTAGTTTAAGGAGCGGTTGACACGGCTGATGGTAGCGGTGGAAGCACCGGTCTTTTCGGCAATCTCCAGATAGGTCTTGTGATCCTTCAGCATGGCAGCCACTTCAAAGCGCTGCGAGAGAGAAAGCAATTCGTTTACCGTACACAGATCTTCAAAAAAAATGTAGCATTCCTCTCTGTTTTTCAGGCTGAGAATGGCATCAAACAGAGAATCAACGGCATCTGTCTTGATTTTCTTATTCATAAGATCCTCCATACTTTCACACTGTAAAATTTTAAAGACTCATTATTAGTATTTTAACATACTAAAGTTGTAAAGTAAAGATAAGAAATCTTTCATAAAAAACTTGTCATGTGGTATTCAATTCTATATAATAGAATATGCCTATGCTTTTTTATGCATGGGATGATGGGAGACATTGCAATGACGATTAATACAGAAGATTTGTTAAACAGTATATTGGACAGTCTGGCGAGGATCGAATACATCAAGCCGGAGGATATTCCCAATATTGACCTTTACATGGATCAGGTGACGACTTTCATGGACAAGCGGCTCAGGACGACGACCCGCTACCCGGGCGACGACAAGATCCTGACAAAGACCATGATCAACAATTATGCAAAGAATGATCTGCTTCCGCCGCCGGAGAGAAAAAAATACTCCAAGGAGCATATGCTTCTTCTGATCTTTATCTACTATTATAAGAGTATTCTGTCCATCAGCGACATCCAGACGCTGTTCAGACCGATCACGGAGGGTTTTTTTTATGAAAAGAGCGGCTATAAGTTAGAGGATGTCTACAGCGAAGTGTTCGGCATGGAGCAGGGGCAGGTGGAGATGTTAAAGGAGGATGTGAGGGAGAAATACCGCAGGGCGGAAACCTCGTTTGCGGATGCACCGGAAAAGGATCAGGAGTTTTTGAAACGGTTCTGTTTCATCTGCCAGCTCAGCTTTGATGTATACGTGAAGAAGCTGTTGATCGAAAAGCTTGTGGATGATCTGCGGGAGAAGGATACGCGGGTGGCGCAGAAGCCCGCAAAAACGGAAAAACCGGTGAAACAGGAAAAACCTGCAAAGCCGGAGAAACCGGACAGGAGTAAATAGCAGACAATGAGAACAGACAGAAAGGCTGACCCTTGACAGGTCAGCCTCTTTTGATCTGGTATCTGTTTATTTTGCTTTTTCGGCAAAGGTGGTGTTGACAAGGTCGGCGTAGGGAACGCGCTCCTTCAACACATCGGATTCCTCCAGAATGTTCTGTAAGAGGTCGAAGGCCTCTTCGCTGAAAACCAGATCCTCCTTCCAGGTGTGCTGGTCGTAGTAGCGGGTCACAATGGCAGTCAGCGTATCCATGTCGGTCTCTTCAAACTGGGGCCTGATCACCTTGGCGATCTCTGCGGGGCTGTGGCTGTTCACATAATCCATACCCTTCTGCAGGGCGTTTGTGAAGGCCTGCACAGTCTCTGGATTGCTCTCCAGATAGCTCTTTTTTGCGGAGAAGGCGGTGTAGGGCACATAGCCGGAGTCCTCGCCCAGAGAGGCAACCACATAGCCGTCCCCCTTCTGCTCAAGAGCGGTCGCATGGGGCTCAAATTCCACGGTAAAATCCGCCTGCCCGCCGGAAAATGCCGCAGCGGTGGAACCGAAATCAATGCTCTGGTCGATGGAAAGATCCTGCGTGGGATCAATATTGTTTTTGAGAAGGATATACTCAAACACCATTTCAGGCATGCCGCCGGGACGGCCGCCCAGCACATTTTTGCCGATGACCATATCCCATGTGAAGTTTTCAATGGGAGTGCGGGAGACGAGGAAGTTTCCCGCACGCTGGGTGAGCTGTGCAAAATTGACGGCGTAGTCCCTGGTGCCGCCTGTGTAGGTGTAGATGGTGCTCTCGCTTCCCATGAAGCCGATATCCGCCTCGCCGGTCAGAAGCGCGGTCATGGTCTTATCCGCGCCGAAGCCGGTTACCAGCGTCAGGTCGATGCCCTCGTCGGCAAAATAGCCGTTTTCGATGGCAACATACATGGGAGCGTAGAAAATGCTGTGTGCAACCTCGTTCAGGGTCACTTTTTTCAAGGACCCCCCAGAGGCGGGAGAGCCGCAGGCGCAAAGGAAAGAAAAGCATAAAAAAAGCACCCACGAACAACGGAACGGTTTCTTTTTCATAAAAATCCTCCATTTTTTCGAGATGCTTTATTATATTGCGTTTACCGCGAAAGGTGCATGCACACTCAGCCGTCAATGTGAATGTTTTTGATCGCCCAGAGCTGGAGAGCCTTGGCGTTTGTGGAGATTTTTTCCAGTGAATCCAGGATATGCTGGAAAGCAGGGCGCTCGGATTCGCTGATTACGCCGTCCTCGGAGATGGCGATCAGAGACATGCGCAGACTGTCGATATCCTTGAGAGAGCCGAGGACCTTAAGTGCCAGACGGTCAAAATCATCGATGGTCACTTCCTTGACGCTTGTCCTGCCTATGGGACATTCCCTGGCACAGTAGGAGTTGCAGAGCTCCGGACTGTTGTAGGTGCGGGACATGGCGAGCACTTCCTCCGGGTAGGGCGTGATGGCGTCCAGCTCGATCCTTGCAAGCCGTGTGCGGTCGATACCGATGATTTCGGCGGATTTTTCCCTGCTGTTAAAATCGTCGTTTCCCTTTGATGCCTCGTATCGTGCAAGATAGTACATATTATCGGCAGCTTTTGTAGCTTTTTTTCCCATTGCCCACACTCCCCTGTATATTATAATTGATTTCATAATATAGTTTATGAAAAAAAACGGGTATTGTAAAGAAAAATAAAAGGAAAATGTCAAAAAGTACAAAAGTTTGTTGAGAAAAGTGACAAAACTTGGTACAATACTCATAGGCATGTTCATAAACTTTATTATGGCTAATAAAAATAAAATGCGGAGGAGACAAAATGGGATTAATTAAAGCGGCAAAAGATGCCCTCGGCGGTCTGCTGGCTGACCAGTGGCGCGAGTATTTCTACTGCACTTCCCTGTCCAGCGATGTGCTGATGGTGAAGGGCGAAAAGCAGATTACGCAGGGACGTAACAGCAATACAAAGGGAAATGACAACATCATCTCCAACGGTTCCATCGTGGCTGTCAATGAAGGACAGTGTATGCTGATTGTAGATCAGGGAAAGATTACGGAATTCTGTGCCGAGGCGGGCGAGTTCATTTATGATTCTTCCTCAGAGCCTTCCCTGTTGTACGGCAAGCTGGGCGAAAACATCAAGAACAGCTTTGCAACCTTTGGAAAGAGATTTACTTTTGGCGGCAATACCGCAAAGGATCAGAGAGTTTACTTTGTCAACACCAAAGAGGTGATGAACAATCTCTTCGGCACGGCAAACCCGATTCCGTTCCGTGTGTATGACCAGAACACCGGATTCGATCTGGACACCACCGTGAAGTGCAACGGTCAGTATACCTTCAAGATCGTGGATCCTATTCTGTTCTATACCAATGTCTGCGCCAACGTTGCGGACGAGTACAGAAAGAGTGAGCTGACCACACAGATGAAGGGTGAGCTGACCACCGCAATGCAGCCCGCAATGGCAAGCATTGCAGCACAGGGCATCCGCCCTTATGAGCTGTCCGGACACGCAGAGGCTGTCGTGGAAGCATTGCAGAAAGAGCTTTCTGTTAAGTGGACGGAGCTGCGCGGTATCGAGATGGTCAGCATGACCATCAGCTCCGATATTCCCAAGGAGGACAGGGAGCGTATCTCCAAGTGGCAGGAGACTGCTATGCTGCGTAATTCCAACATGGCGGCTGCAAGACAGAACGAGGCATTTGCCCGCGCAATCGAGAATATGGGGAACGGCGGCGAAGGCGGCGAAGGAGGCGGCAATGCCATGAACGGCGTCATGGGCATGATGGCAATGAATATGATGCAGGGCATGATGAATAATGGCGGCGGCTTTATGCAGAACGGCGGACAGCAGAACGCACAGGCACCCCAGATGCAGCCGGCAGCAGGAACGCCGGTTCTCGGATGGACCTGCAGCTGCGGCAAGACCGACAACAGAGGAAAATTCTGTGAGAACTGCGGACAGCCCAAGCCCAGCGATGCAGGATGGACCTGCAGCTGCGGCAAGGTAAATCAAGGTAAGTTCTGCGTGGACTGCGGCAAGAAGAAACCTGAAGGTGCGCCTCTTTATAAATGCGACAAGTGCGGTTGGGAACCGGAAGATCCTGTACATCCTCCCAAATTCTGCCCGGAGTGCGGAGATATATTTGATAGCAACGATATCCAGTAATAAAGAGGTTGGAACGGAATGGATGCTAATTTGATCGGCATTATTGTAGCATTGGTTCTTGGCTTTGGTCTGGTAGGCATAGGTTACTATGCCTACCGGTCTGTTAAGAACAAGGTGAGAAACTTCTCCATGATGGCGTTCGGGACGGACTCTATCATGGAGGGATTCCAGAAAACGGAGGCAGAGTACACATCCACACCTAAATCCGTGGCGGCGGGGACGAGTCTGTATCTTCCGCGTATTATGAAGGATTTTCCCGAGTTTCATTATGATGAGATGAAAAATCGCGCAGAGAATGTGTTGATTTCTTTTTTGCGTGGTATCGACGGAGACGATGAGGGGCTTTTGACCGAGGGGACGAGCGAATTGAAGGATAAGCTGGCAAATCAGCTTGGCATGCTCAGAGCCGAGGATGTAAGGGAGCATTACAACAATATGAATATTCATCGCACGGAGATCTGCCAGTACCGTAAGCAGCGGGGCAGATGCAGTGTGATTTTTCAGTCGTCCATTGAATATTTCCATTTCAAGGAGAAGGACGGCCAGATGATATCGGGGAACAGGGGGGTAAAGACACAGTCCAGATACAATGTGGAGTGTCTTTACATACAGGACAGAGATTATGTGGAGAACCTGGATGATACGGGAATGGCGTTAAACTGTCCGAATTGCGGGGCTCCATTGAACAGGCTTGGCGCCAAGGTTTGTGAATATTGTGGGACTCCCATCGTGGAATTCAATATCAAGGTATGGAATTTCAGCGATGTGGAAGAGGTATGACGGCAGTCATCAACCAGAAGAGAGGGGCTATGGCAGAGAAAGATTTCAGTAACTTGCTGATGAACAGTATTCCCGGCGGGGTCTGTGAATTGGTGTATGATCAGGGACTGACCCTTCAGTATGCGAATGAAGGCATGTTTGCGATGATGCGGATGTCGGCGGAGGAGTTTGAGAAAAACTATCAGAACAGGTACGATAAGCTTCTGAACCCGGAAGACTGGGAAGAGATGCAGAACAGGATCCGGGAGTCGATTGCAACAGGGCATATCCTGCATATGGAATACCCGGTTCATCACAGGAGCAGAAAAGAAGAATGGCGCATGATGCAGGCCGCCGTGATGGAGAGGGATGGCAAGCCGCTTATGCAGTGCGTGGTGCTTGACATTTCCAATGTCAAGCGCGCTAACGAGAAGCTTGCCGAGGAGCAGGAGAAGCTGAAGGTGATCGCAGAGATGTCCGGCGATCTGATTTTTGTGTACGACATCGCCAACGATTGCATGGATTACACGGCGCATGAAGAATGCCTGAAAAGCCAACAGCGGATCCGAAAGGATTACACCAAAACAATTGGTCAGAACGGATATGTGCATCCGGACGATCAGGATACGCTCAAGCGGTTCTGTGAGGAACTGCAGATAGGAAGCAGCCACATTTATGAGGAGCTGCGCAAGCGCTATGCGGACGGCCGCTATCACTGGATCGAAATCGAAGGAAAGACCATATACAACAAGAACGGAAAGCCCGTCAAGGTGATCGGGCGGACCAACAACATAGATGAGAGAAAAGCCAAGGAGGAGCACTTCAGGATCTGTTCGGAGACCGACTCCCTCACCGGACTGTATAATCATCAGGTTGTGATGGACAAGATAAGGAAGGAAATCAGCAATCCGGCATCAGAGAATCTCAGGTGGCTGATTATTTTTGATGTAGATAACTTTAAGCAGGTCAACGACAGAAACGGACACCTTGTAGGGGATGCCGTTTTGTGCATGTTTGCGGATGAACTGAAGAGTTCCCTGAAAAACAGTCTGTTGGGCAGGATCGGCGGCGACGAATTTATGGCGTATGTGAAGGACATGCCCAGAGAAGAACTGGAGGAGGTTCTTAAGAAACTGAACACCACCATGCAGGGAGTTTACAAGGATGAAGAGGTCAATCTCATGGTTTCCTGCAGTGCCGGAGTGGTGCACTGCAGTGCGGGATGTACCTTTGATGAACTGTTTGAATGGGCAGACTATGCACTTTACAGAGTGAAGCGGGAGAGCAAAAACGGCTATTACATTGTGGAGGCACATGCAGGCGAGCATGCGCCGGAGATTGGGTATCTGACCAGAGAAGATGAGGAGGAATACATCAGGGAAGAGGCTGTGATCCACAATGCGGACGAGCTGGTATTCTTTGCGCTTGAGCTGCTCGACGGGGTGTCTGATGTCCAGAGCGGAATCAAGATGGTCTCGGACAGAATATGCAGTTTCTTTGACATTGATGATATTGCGTATGTGGCAAACGAGGGTGGAACCAATCGGAAACGATACCACTGGAGCAGAGAGAAGAAACGCCAGACGGACGGTGATTTCATACGGGAGTCCCGCACCGCATGGCAGATGATATGGTCAGAGCTGGAGAAGAACGCTACACTGGTATTGCAGAATGATTTGATCAGAGAGATGCCGGGAGAGCAGGTACAGTCCACCTTCTTCGTGAGACCGGACAAGACTGCGGCAAGAGAATGCATCGTATTCGTTGACCGTAGGAGGAACCGCGACTGGAAAGAGGAGAAGGACGGTCTGGTCAGAATTGCCGGCGTTTTATATAATCATCTGAAACAGGTATATGATATTGAACAGAAGAAGGACGAGATTGACCGTCAGATGAATTACGACTCTGTCACGGATCTGCCCCAGTACCATAAGTTCATCCAGCTTACGGAGCAATACCGTTACGAGAGAGGAAGCAGCAATCTTTACTTTGTGTATTCGGATTTTGCAAATTTCCAGTTTATGAACGAGCTGTACGGCTACGCCGAGGGCGACAAGATTTTGCGTTCCTTTGCACAGAAGCTGCAGGACATGCCCGGCGGACTGACTTTCTGCCGTATCACCTCCGATCACTTTGTAGGTCTTGTGAGAGGGACGGGAGTGGAACAGGTGCAGGAGAGCTACCTTGCGCTGACGCAGGAGTTCTGCAAGGAAACCAATGCGGTATACGATCAGAGCAATCTGTTTATGATATCGGGTCTGAGTGCGTTTGATGACGGGGACGAGGCGGTCTCCGTGGTGATCGACCGCGCTAACATTGCAAGGAAGTACGGCAAGAACAACGCAAGTACGGTAGTGCAGGTCTACAATCAGGAGATCAAGGAAAAGAACGAGGCGCAGAAAGCGATCACAGCCAACATGGCGACGGCACTGGAAAACGGCGAGTTCAAGGCATGGCTGCAGCCGAAGGTGTCCCTGACGACGGGAAAAGTGGTCGGCGCGGAGGCGCTTGTCCGCTGGTGCAGGCCGGACGGCAGCATGGTATACCCGGATCAGTTCATTCCGGTATTTGAGCAGAACGGTTTTATCACCAAAATTGATTTCGAGGTGCTGGATCAGGTGCTTAACTATCTGCGGGATGCCATGGATCATGGGGAAGAAGTGGTGACGGTGTCCGTCAATTTCTCGCGCAGGCACAGTGAAAATCCGAACTGTGTGGAGCAGATTGTAGAGCGGTTGCAAGAGAAGCGGATTCCGCCAAAGTATCTGGAGGCGGAGGTTACGGAGTCCATTTTCATTCTGGATCTGACGACGCTTACCTCTAATCTGCATAAGCTGAAACAGAACGGTATTGCAATCTCCATTGATGACTTCGGAAGCGGTTATTCTTCCCTGAATGTGCTGGCAAATGTGGAGGCGGATGTCATCAAGCTGGACAAGAAGTTTTTGTCGGATATCGGCAAGGATTCCAAGGCGCCGGTATTTATTAAATATTTGATCAAGATGATGAAACGGATGGGATATGAGGTCATTGCGGAGGGCGTTGAGACGGAGGAACAGCTCAAGCTTCTGCGCAATGCGGACTGCGATATGGTACAGGGCTATTACTACGCGCGTCCTATGCCGGTTTCGGATTTTCGGACTTTTCTGAAGGAGTTTAACAAACGGGCATGAGTATATATGACACATTGAACGAGCCGCAGAGGGAAGGGGTTTTTTCCGTTGACGGTCCGGTGCTGCTGCTGGCGGGAGCCGGAAGCGGCAAGACCAGAGTGCTGACTCACAGGGTCGCATACCTGATCGACGAGATGGGAGTCAACCCGTGGAACATTCTTGCCATCACCTTCACCAACAAGGCGGCGGGGGAGATGCGGGAGCGTGTTGACAGGCTGATCGGCATGGGTGCGGAGCAGGTTTGGGTGGCAACCTTCCATTCCACCTGCGTCAGGATCCTGCGGCGCTACATTGACAGGCTTGGGTATGACAACAATTTTACCATATATGATACGGACGACCAGAAAACCCTGATGAAAGGGATTATCAAGAAACTGAATCTGGATCCGAAGAAATATAAGGAGAGAGCACTTCTGGGTGCAATCTCCTCCGCGAAGGATGAGCTGATCTCGCCCATTGAGTTTGAACTGAAGACCGCGGGAGACTTCGGACAGAGAACCACAGCCATGGTATACAGGGAGTATCAGGAGGCACTCAAGAAGAACAATGCACTGGATTTTGACGATCTGATCGTAAAGACGGTGGAGCTGTTCAAGGAGGATGCACAGGTGCTTGCCTGCTATCAGGAGCGGTTCCGCTATATCATGGTGGACGAGTATCAGGACACCAACACGGCGCAGTTTGAGCTGGTTCGTCTGTTGGCGGACAGATACCGAAATCTCTGCGTGGTAGGGGACGACGACCAGTCCATCTACAAGTTCAGGGGCGCCAATATCCGCAACATTCTGGATTTTGAGAAGGTTTACCCGGAGGCGAAGGTCATCAAGCTGGAGCAGAATTACCGCTCCACGCAGAACATTCTGGATGCGGCAAATGCGGTGATCCACAATAATGCCAGCAGGAAGGACAAGGCGCTCTGGACGGAGAAGGAAGGCGGCAGCAGGGTACATTTCAGGCAGTTTGACACCGCATATGAGGAAGCGGAATTTATTGCGGACGATATTGCGCACAAGATAAAAAGAGGTGAGGGAGAGTATCGTGATTTTGCGGTGCTGTACCGTACCAATGCCCAGTCCCGTCTGCTGGAGGAGCGCATGATAGCGGAGAATCTTCCGTATGATGTGGTGGGAGGCGTCAACTTCTACTCCCGTAAGGAAATTAAGGATGTGCTCGCCTATCTGAAGACCATAGACAACGGACAGGACGATATTGCGGTGAAGCGTATTATCAATGTGCCGAAGCGGGGGATCGGACAGACCTCCATCGACAAGGTGCAGGATTACGCAGATGTGCGGAACATCAGCTTTTACGATGCCTTAAGGGAGGCGGATCAGATCATGTCTCTGGGAAAGGCAGCCGCCAAGCTGGAGCCCTTTGTGCTGATGATCCAGACCTTCCGAAGCAAGACGGAGTACTACGGCATGAAGGAGCTGATTGAGGATGTGCTGGAAAAGACCGGCTATCTGGTCGATCTGGAAAACTCCGACGAGGAGGACGCAGAGGATCGAATTGCCAATATTGATGAGCTGATCAGCAAGGCCGCTTATTACGAGGAAACCCACGACGAGCCCACACTCAGCGGATTTCTGGAGGAAGTGGCGCTGGTGGCGGATATAGACGGTGTGGGAGAAAATGACAACAAGGTGCTTCTGATGACGCTCCACAGTGCCAAGGGACTGGAATTTCCGCAGGTGTATCTCGCGGGCATGGAGGACAATGTGTTCCCCAGCTATATGACGATCGTGTCCGACGACAGGACGGAGATCGAGGAGGAGAGGCGTCTGGCGTATGTGGGAATCACCCGCGCCAAGGAAGAACTGACGCTGACCTGCGCAAAAATGCGCATGGTGAGGGGAGAGACGCAGTACAATCCCATCAGCCGGTTTGTGAAGGAGATTCCTCCCAAGCTTTTGGACAACACGTTGCCCGCACTGCGCAGGCAGGAGGAGAGCAGACCGGTGCAGGAGACACAGGATTTCCGGCCGAAAGCCATCGTGCGTCCCAGAGCGACGGCGCCTGACCGCAAGCCGTTCATCACGCAGGGAATCGGCGCCCTCAACAATATTGCAGGGCTGACCAAGGGAGGAGCCGTGGCGCCGGATGCGCCGGAGTATGCCGTGGGCGACCGGGTAAAGCATATCAAATACGGTGAGGGAACGGTGCTTGCGCTGCAGAAGGAGCCGAGGGACTACAAGGTGACGGTGAGCTTTGATGAGGCAGGACAAAAAATTATGTATGCTTCCTTTGCAAAATTGAAAAGGGTGTAGCAAAAGCAAAAAAATCATGCTATACTATTTATAACTTTAGACATACTAACTACAAAGAGAAAGGTGGGGCTTTTTATGAATAAACTGGAAACATTATTGGATATGGTGAAGTCAAACGATCTGAAAATCAACGAACTTCTGGGCAAAAAGAAGGAAGAGGAGAAGAAGAAACCCAACGTGGTTCTGATCGTGCTTGCCGTGATCGGTGCGGTTGTGGCGGCAGCAGGCGTTGCGTACATGATCTATCGTTTCGTAAAGCCGGATTATCTGGAGGACTACGAGGACGAGTTCGAGGATGACGACCTTGAGGATGATTTTGAGGACGAGGATACATCCGAGGAATAAACTTTTAGAAAGTGTTTGAGTGGAGCTTTATGAAAAAAGGACAGGTATACGAGGGAATTACGGAACGGGTGGACTTCCCCAACAAAGGAATCGTGCGTGTGGGAGAGGAGGTCTGTACCGTCAAGAACAGCCTGCCCGGACAAAAAGTGTCGTTTCGCGTGAATAAACAGAGAAAAGGGAAGGCGGAAGGCGCACTTTTGTCGGTGATTGAAAGATCACCGCTGGAGTGTGGCAGTCCGTGTTCCCATTTTGGTTTGTGCGGAGGCTGCACCTATTTGTCCCTGCCCTATGAGGAGCAGTGCAGGCTGAAGGAAATGCAGGTTAAGAGGCTGTTGGACGGCGTTCTGGCGGACAGGCAGCCGGACTATCTCTGGGAGGGAATCAAGCAGAGTCCCAGCGTGTACGAATACCGCAACAAGATGGAATTTTCCTTCGGGGATGAGGTGAAGGACGGCCCTCTGGCGCTGGGTATGCACAAGAGAGGCAGCTTCTACGACATTGTGACCGTGGAGGATTGCAGGCTTGTGGATGAAGATTACCGGAATATCTTAAAGTCCGTGCTTTCTTTTTTTGCCGGAAGACAGGTTTCCTTTTTCCATCGTCTGACCCACGAGGGCTTCCTGCGCCATCTTCTGGTGCGCAAGGCGGTCAGAACCGGTGAAATCCTTGTGGCGCTTGTCACGACCTCGCAGAATCCGTACAGTGCTGCGGAAACGGAGAAGATGCTGGCGGATTTCTGCGGAATGCTGCGGGCACTTCCGCTGGCGGGAAAGCTCACAGGGATACTGCACATGGTAAACGATGCGGTCGCCGATGTAGTAAAGAGTGACAGGACGGAGATTCTGTTCGGGCAGGACTATTTCTACGAGGAGCTTCTGGGGCTTCAATTCCGGATCACTCCGTTTTCCTTCTTTCAGACCAATTCCTTCGGAGCGGAGGTGCTCTACACCACGGCGAGGGAGTATATCGGCGAGCTTTCCGGGGACGGTGGCGTGCCGGACAAGGTGGTGTTTGATCTATACAGCGGAACGGGAACCATCGCACAGCTCATGGCGCCGGTGGCAAAGAAGGTGATCGGCGTGGAGATCGTGGAGGAAGCGGTTGTGGCAGCAGAGGAGAATGCCGCCCGCAACGGGCTTTCCAACTGTGAATTTATCGCCGGGGATGTGCTGAAGGTGCTGGATGAGGTGACGGAAAAACCGGATCTGATCATTCTGGACCCGCCCCGGGACGGCATCCACCCCAAGGCGCTGCCGAAGATCATTTCCTACGGCGTAGACC